>Ga0222716_10001674_pt1 | contig 18424 bp, 10 predicted proteins | sample C33_13DmetaG_FD_165044 | JGI IMG/M metagenome (GOLD analysis project Ga0222716, IMG submission 165044) | Estuarine water microbial communities from San Francisco Bay, California, United States - C33_13D | ecosystem: Environmental > Aquatic > Marine > Unclassified | place: USA: California... | reverse complement strand
TACTGACTTATTAACAGGAGATGAAATGACAGTTAAATATAAAGGTTTAACAAGTCACTCTGATTCTGCTTACACAACAGACGTCACTGTATAACAATGACAGCGTACAATCTACTTCGAGAGAGTAGTGTACACATCGTACACAATGGGAGTCGTTATTTAATTAAAACGACTCCTGAGGTGTCGTTCTCACAGACATTTGCGGAAGATGCATATGAAGTTAAGACTTTGCACGATCAGACAAAGATGTTTCAGGGAACAACTATAACAAAGGCAAATCCTGCGAACTTTAGTTTTGCAGTTCATCTAACTCAAGAGAAGGATGAATCAATCGTAAAAAGTCTTCTAACAGATTACGATACAAGTAATGGAGAACAATTATTAAAATCGTTCGACTTATATATCGTAACTGGAGAAAGCACCTTTAAATTAGAAGGTTGCGTAATTACTCAAGGAGAGTTTAACTTAGCGAAAGGCTCACCACTTATATTAACTGTAAGTGGAGCTGCGAAGAAGCTAAGTAGAGTAGGAAATGCTAGTTATTCGCTTCCAGGTTCTCTGGTAAGCGCCAGTTCAACTAGAACTCCCACCCTATCACTTATAGATGTAGAAGTGGATTCAGTAGATGTACCGAATCTTGCCACTACAACTTTACAAGTGCAGAACAATATCAATTGGACTCCTTTTGAAACATTACAAAATAGTTTGTCGGTTACTAATGCAGGAAATGCAATGTACCCAACAACTTATACACTAGGAGATAGAGTAGTAAGTGGAAATATTACACAGTATTTAACAAGTAATAATTCTGCTACTTTTCAATCATTTGATACTTCAGCAAATGTAGGAATTAAAACAATAGTAAATAATTCCAACTTTTTAAACGCCAACTTAACAGGTTGCATGTTTACAAAAAGAAGTAGTGTTGCTGAAGTTTACACGCAGACAATTGACTTTCGTTTAGTTAATAGTCCCGCAAATTTAGGAACCATTATAACATATTAGGAGAAAATAAATGGATTTAAAATCATTACTGGTAGACAGTAAAACAACTTGGGCTGAGTTCCCAGGACTAGATGGATTTGAAGTAGAGCTTGCAAATTTATCGAGAAAAGAATTAGTAAACTTAAGAAAAAAGTGTACTACAAACAAGTTCAATAGAAAAACTAGAGCGTTTGAAGAGTCTTTAGACGACGAAAAGTTTGTAAATGAGTTTACAGAAGCAACTGTTAAAGGTTGGAAAGGGTTAAAACTTTCATACTTAGAAGACTTAATTTTAGTTGATTTATCAGGACAAGACTCGAATACTGAAATGGATTTCTCTTTAGAAAATGCCAAAGTACTTGTAGAAAACTCATCAGAGTTTGATAACTGGCTCAATGAGGTAGTCTTTGATTTAGAGAACTTTCGTAGCAAACAATCAACAAAAGATACAAAAAAGGCTGGAACTATATCTAAATAATAAAGAAATAGGAATGACCAAAGACCAGTATCTCATGATGTGTGAGCAAACTGGAGAAGAAATAAACTGGGAAAAATGTCCTCCTGACTGGGAGGATTTTCCTGACATAGTAATAAATACTATTAGTATATTTAATAGTATGGGAGATAGAGTATACCCAGATATTGGTTATATAGGAAAAGATTTCACTAACTTTCAATTTTTACTAAAATACTACAACATAGACAATAACCAAATAGACTTTGTATTAGACACAATACTATGGCTAGACAACAGGACTATCGAAAAATCTCAGAAAAGAATGAAAGCTGAGTACGATAGAATGAAAAATAAATAATGGCAGATAATAAAGTATTAGTAGAATTTCAGATTGTCCAAAAAGGTCAGAGTATCTCTGTAGTACAAAAAAATACAGAAAAATTAGCAAAAAGCACAGACAAAGCTTCAGCTTCTCAAAGAAAGTTTAATAAACAGCAAGACGCAGGTTATAGTCGTCAAAAACAGGGAATGATTCAAACCGCAAACGGTACAAAAAATTTCTCAAAACTAGCACAATCAATTGACGGAGTGGGCAACTCTTTAGTAGGAGCATATGCTACAGTAGCCGCTAACGTCTTTGCCTTAAGCGCGTTATTCAATGCCTTAAAAACAGCAGCCAAATTCGAGCAATTAAAAGAAGGTTTAGATACTCTAGGAACTGCTAGTGGTAGAACTTTGGGTATCATGGCAGAAAATTTAAAAGCAGTTACAGGAAATGCTATTAGTTTAGAAGAAGCATATAGGTCTGCTGCTCTAGGTATATCGGGAGGCTTTGGAGCTGAGGAACTAGCAGGACTTGCTAAAATTGCAAAGGGTGCTGCTCAAACACTTGGAAGAGACTTAGGAGATGCCTTTGACAGATTAACAAGAGGTGCGATTAAACTAGAACCAGAAATTTTAGATGAATTAGGTATTATGGTCCGTCTCGATGATGCTGTGGAGAACTATGCAACTGTTTTAGGAAAAGCAGCGGGTTCTTTATCTCAAGCAGAAAGAAGACAAGCATTTATGAATGCAATTCTTGAACAGGGAGCTGCAAAATTTGGACAGATAGCAGAAGAAGTTGATACCAATGTATTTGATAGATTAGGAGCAACTTTTGGAGATTTAACAAAAACTATCTTTGGATTTGTTAACGCAATTATTTCAGTACCCCTCGGATTTCTAGCAGATAATGCTATACTTTTAGGTGCAGCATTATTAGGTTTTGGTAGTACTTTAGCAAAACAAATCGTACCGGGATTAGCAAATGCAGGAGCAGCAGCACAAGCAAATGCAGCTAGGTTGCTTCAAGTAGCGGAAGCTTCCGAGTTAGCTGGGGACGCCCAAAAAGCAGCATTTGCAACTCAAATATCAGGATTTAAATCAGGGAATAAAGGTTTAGAAAAATATCGTAAAAGAATAATAGATGGAACAGCAAGTACTCAAGACTTCCAAAAAATGCAAATTAAGGTTAACCAAAGTATAGCAGGCTATAATTCAGCTAGAACGAGAGGAAATAACATTGATGCAGTTGCATTAAAACAAAGACAAACAGAGGCTGTATTATTAAAAGAAATCATACTACTAGAACAAGGAAGAGCTGCTGCAAGTATTAAAACAGCTCAAGCATTGGCACAAGCAAATGCAGCTACAGGGGCAGCTAATGCAATTACTTTATTTACTGTAGGTGCTCAAGGTATGGGAGCAGCTTTTGCAGGTATAAATGCTTCTGCTGGATTATTCAAAGAAGAGTTAATGGGTATAGCTAAAGGAGCGTTACCAAAAGGTACTAAAGAAATAGGATTTTTTGGAAAAGCTGCAATAAACGGACAAGTAAATGCTTTTAAATTTTCAAATAGTTTGAGACTAATAGGCGCAGCTGCTTTAGCTGCTCTGCCTTATCTTGCAGCTTTTTTAGCAGTAGTAGGTGTAGCTACCATAGCCTACAATAAACTATACAATACAAAAGAACAAAAAGAATTTATAAAAGGACAAGAACAGTTAACTAAAATATTAACTTCTTTAGATGACAAAGCAGAAGAGTATAATAAAACATTTGATAGTATTTTACCTATTGCTGACATACAAATAAAACAATTTGATATTATAAGCAATAGTATTGATGAAATTAATGGAAAGTTAAAAGAACAAATAAGACTAAGAAAGGACGCTGACGAAAGTAGAGCCACTCCTAATATCTTAGGTCAAACTGCCCCACAAGCAAGGAACACTGTAGAGGACATAATAACGCCAAGGCTACAAAATATAGGGGCAAGTGGTCAAGACGCAAAATTCGGCGGGGCAATTTATGAAGATCCCGCAGCAGGTGCACTGGAAGGCTTATTAGGTAGTGCAGACTTATTAGCACAGGACACTCTTCAAGGTATGCAAAATATTTTAACTCCAGAGGCTTTTGAAGGCATGAAATCATCAGTAGCCAGTATATTTCAAATAGAGGATAGTGCAGAATTACAATCTTTCCGAGCATTAATGAAATCAGAGATACCTGGACAAGCCTCTTCTATGAGACTCGAATTCCAAGAAATAAAAGACAAAATTTTAGCAGGAATGCCCGTTACTTTAAAAGATTTTGAAATGGCTATAGATAGGTCTAATAAAGTTACAAAAAATCTTAATCAAAATTTCAGAGGAGTAAATCAAACTCTTGCAGAATCCGAAAAAGCAACAAGTAAGTTCATAAAAGCTTTAGCACCTAAAACAAGTGTAGATGCAATATCTTTACAATTTCAAGCATTAGAAACAGAACTTACGGCTGCTTCTGAGTCTGCAACAAAAGCAGGTCTTAATCCTATAATCGAAATAGGAAGAGCACTTAGTGACACAGGCACCAATGTATCTAGAGTTGTAGGCGTTGATTTTTACAACCAATTACAATTAGTAAAGCAAGCGGAAAAAGATATAAATGATACAAAAGCAGACGGCAACAAAGTAAGTCAAAAGCAACTTGATAATTTAGACAAACAACTAAACTTATTAGGAGGTTTTCAAGGCGCTTATTCAGAGACTCTAAAATTAATATTAGAAATTCAACAAGCAGAAATAACAAGAAAAGATAATTTACAAATATTATCAAAATTACAAAGCGAGTCTACAAAAATAACGTCATCTGCAGCTGCAAGTGCAAAAATGGGTTTTGATATACAAACAAAAACTTTTAGCTTAAAGAAAGCGCAATTAAAATCCGATAGAGATATGTTAGAAAATACTTTTACAGGTTTAAAAGTACAAGGCACATTTGGAAAAAGAAATCTAACTTTAGAAGAGTTCAAAAAGAAAAGTCTACAAGAACAGTTAAAACTTGCAAAAGATAATGGAATAGAATTAAATAATGTATTTGCTCTACAAAAGCAAGGCTTAAAAGAAAATAATTTAGAACTAGAAAGAAGTCTGACTTTTGCAGATGAAAAGAATCAGAAAGAAGCTATGACTCAAAAAGCTTTACTATCCCAGCTTGAGAGTCAAAAAACACTAAATGCCTTAACAAATACTAACCTAGAAAACGAAGCAAAAATAAATAAATTCAAGAGAACTGGTTCTTTAGACTTAAATGCAAGAGAAACTTATGATTTACAAGTAGCGGCAGCCAGACAAGCAGTTACCAATGCTACAGAAGAAGCAGATATAAAAAATAAAATTATTGATGCAGAGTTATCTGTTCAAAAAGCAAGACTCTTAATTTTAGCTGAAGAAGCAAAAAGTAGAGGGGTTACTATTGATACTACTGCTATTAATTCTGCTATGGATAGAGCTGCTGAACTTAATAAAGATATAAATGATGCAGGAGTCACAGCCGCTGAAAATACTTTAGCTTTAACAGTTGCACAAGGCCTTAAGAAAGGTATAGACTTAGCAAAAGAAGGGAATGTATTTGACGGGTATAGACAGGCTTTATCTTCTGCTATGGATAGCGAGTCTAGTGGAGGCGCTGCTGTCACTTTCTTAGAAAGCCTATCCTTAGGAGAAACTATTGTAGGAAGTTTTGCAGAACAACTAAAAGAGTTAGGCCCTGAAGGAGAAGCTATAAGTGCTATGGCATCAGGTGCTTTAAAAGTTGCAGAATCAATGAAAATTTTATCTGACTCTGCCACAAAACCTGGAGAGAAAATAAAAGCAGGACTTGCCATGTTTACAGCAATAGGACAAGCTCAACAAGCTGCGGCAAAGTCACAAGCACACGCTATAGACCAACAAATAGAAGCAGAAAAGAAAAGAGATGGAAAATCAAAAGCCTCTGTAGCAAAAATAGCAGCACTAGAGAAAAAGAAAGAAGCTATTCAAAGAAAAGCATTTGAGCAAAATAAAAAGATTCAATTAGCTCAAGCTGTTGTTAATGGTCTTTCAGCTATTCAAAGTGGTTTTGCTACACAACCTTTCTTCCCTTTAGGGTTAGCAATGGGTAGTATGGCAGTTATGATGACAGCTATGCAAATCCAAGCAATCAAAAAACAACAATTTAATGGAGGAGGAGATACTCCTACTGCTCCAAACACAGCATTAAATATAGGGAAAAGATCAAATAGAGTTGATGTATCCAGAGAAGCAGGAGCAGGAGAAGCTTCGTATCTACGTGGAGGGCAGGGGATAGGTTCTAATGCTAATAACTTCACAGGAATGTCAATGGGTAAAAGAGGGTATGCTAACGGCGGAGAAGGTATAATAGTTGGAGAAAGAGGACCTGAAGTAATTGCACCATCAGAGCCTGTAGATATTATACCAAACTTTGCATTGGGCGGACAAGGACAAAATATTACTTTTAACATAAACGCTGTAGATGGACAAAGTGTACAGAGTATGTTAATGGATCAACAAGGAACAATTGTAGGCGTAATTAGAGACGCTGCAAACTCATATGGTGAGGACTTCTTACCAGATGTAAATATTGGTTATGACATGGGAGGTTCATAATGGCAAGTTTTAGTACTTTTGCAAATAGATTACCTGACCCTAACTATGGGGTGTCAGAATTTGGAAATAATGTAAATAGCGCGGCCAACTACGGCCCTGGATTTGCTTCAGTAAAATATTCCACGGAATACCCTACTATGGTTTCTAGAACAAATAGCGGAAGAGTTGTAACTAGGTCAATAGTAGGACAAAAGTTAAAAATAGGGATAACTTATAATCCACTAACCAGAGATCAGTTTGAACCAATATACTCCTTTTTACAAGAAAAGAAAGGAAGATTAAAACCTTTCTTTGTAGTACTGCCACAATACACCGACCCTAGAGATACTACTTGGTCAGGAAGTATTACAGTAGATGGTTCAATTACCGCAGGTGCCGATAACTTTTTAGCAGACCATTCATCTTTAACAGGACAACCAAAAAGAGGAGATGTTTTTACTATAACAGATTCTGGAAATAGTAATCATAAGAAACTCTATACAGTAACAAGAGTGCAAGATAATTCAACTTACTATAGTGGAGAATCTCAACCTTCTGCCTCTCAATACCGAATCTATTGTTCTCCAAATATTTTATATGATGTAACAGATAATTCAGTTTTAAAATTTGAATCACCTGAAATAAGAGTAATTCAATCAGGAGATATTAGAGAATATAGCCTAGGAACAAATAACTTATATAGTTTTTCACTTAATTTAGAAGAGGCTTTACCATAATGGCAACCGAAAGAGATATAAACAGTACAATTAGATCCATGCTTATAGATAATGAAGCATTTGAATACGCACATCTAATAAAATTTGAAAGACCTCAATTACCTGGAGCTAATAATACGTTTTCAACAAATGCAAATAGATTCGCATATATTACGGACGGAACTAGAGACCTTTCTTTTGATGATGGCTCTACTAATGATGCAGGTTCAGCCAATGGTACACAAATATACAGAGCTAATAAACTTTTAAATATATCAGGGTACAAAGAAAGTATACAAGCAAAAGCTGACACAATGACACTCACCTTAGCTTCTGAAGTACTAGGTACTATGGTACCTGCTAATTTAACTTTTACAAGCAATACAATTACTACTAATACTATAGGAGTTGACTTTGTAGAAGAAGGACTAAAAGAAGGCGATAAAATAAAATTAGAAGCTAATGATGGAGCTGGGTCAAATCATAATAAACATTTTCTAATTACAGGATTTTCAAATTCAAATCAGAGTATAGCAATAGAAACTTTAGATGATTCTTTTACTACAAATAGTACTGGAGAGCTTTATAATGTATCTATTCAATCAGAAGAAATCAAAGGACCCTTACTGGCTAGAGGCACGGATTTAGCTAATCCAAGTTTTTTAAATAAAAATGTTGAAGTACATAAAGTATTTCTTGATTCTGAAACAGGTCAAATAAAAGGAAATGCAAGTATATTAATATTCAAAGGATTAGTTACTAAAGCCAATATAACAGAGGATCCTTCTAGATCAAGCAGAGTTCAATGGACATTAAGCAGTCACTGGGCAGATTTTAATAAAGTTCAAGGAAGAATGACTTCCGATGAAATACACAGAGCTTTAAATGCTAGTGGCAGTCCTCAAAGAGACGCAGCTTTAAAAAAAGAATATGCAGATGATATGGGGTTTATGCACGCAGATACAAGTGTAAATCTTGTTGCTACTTATAAAGAAAAGTATCAAGAAATGGAAATAAAAACTTCTAAGCATGGGCTATTTAATGTAAAAACTAAAGTTCAAGCAAGAATGGTAGATAAAGTTAGAGATAGAGATGTTGACTTAAAAGTTGACTTAGTATCTAAATATCTTCCTGTTGTATATGGTGTTCGTAGACTTCCTGGTATTCCTGTGTTCGCAGATACTCCTTCAAATGATCCAGATACACTCTATGTTCTCTACGCTATAGCAGAGGGAGAGGTAGAAGCAATCTATGACATTTATATTGATGGAGAGCCTTTAGTATGTTTAAATAAAGAAGACCAAGATAGTAGAAGCGTTACAGGAACTAATGCAGATAGCAGTGGAGTTTTATGTGCGGGTAGAGCAGACAGAGGAGAAACAATTAGAGGAACTAGCAGTTACTCCTCGACTTTACAAAACTATGCTACAGGAAAGCAATCGAAATTTAATGATACTGAAAGAGCTTTTGATAAAAACTTTTATGACCAGTATGATGTGCAAGAAGTCGATTATATAACAGACTTAGGAAGTTACTATGATTACTATAATTCAGGTAGTGCAACTTCCTATACTGGAAGTACTCAAAATACTGTAGGTATAAGAGATGGGCAAACATTTCAAATAGGCGTTCCACAACCTATTAAACTATGGTTTCATGCAGGAAAATCTGACCAAACAGCAAATTCAAAACTTATAGATATAGCAACAGGAGCAACAAAATTTAAACGCCAAATAGACTACTTCAATAACTCAAATGGAGAAGAATATTGGTCAACCAACCATAGACTATTAGATACAGCATATGTACTAGCAGAAATAACTGTAACAGAGGAGAACCCTGATATACCAGAACTTGAATTTGTCGTTAGGGGTAGAATACACGAGGGGTATAACTATGATTTTACTTATAGACATGATGATAAAGGATATTCAAGTGAAAGCTCCGCAAATTTTACTTTAGGAGAGTCAGTAACTTTTTATAGAACAAGTGATGATACAGCTCTAAATACTACTACAGTAAGAGATGTATTTGAAGAAACTGACCCTAGAACAGGATTAGTTCACAGTAAGATTAGATTTGCGGATAAACCTTTTAATTCTACTAATTTTACTTATGTAGATGGAGCAGCAGTACATACTAAATTTTATGCAAAAGATTCAAGTAATAATATGTGGCACATGTTAACTTGGAACCATAACGATATAGATAGTTCAGATGCATACTTACCTAATCAGGGGTCTAATATTTCAAGTATTGCAAGAAATTCTTCTACAGGGAAGATAGAGTTAAGTGTTGGAGATACTGATTTAAGTGGACAGACAAAGTTCAAAATAGTAGGAACTGGTAGCGGACAATTAAAAGATATTGAAAATTCTACTCTTACAGGTACTTACTCCAACCAAGTAGTAACTTTAAATGTATATGTAGGTACTTTGTCCGAAAGTGATACTATTTCTAGTGGTAGAATTATTGGAACTAAACAAGTTAAATTACCTTCCTCTGCTTCTGCTACAGATGATTTTTATAATGAACAATTTATTGAGATAACTTCAGGTCAAGGTGTTGGAGAAAAGAGAAGGATTACTGATTATAACGGTACTACAAAAGTTGCTACTTTAAAAACCAACTTTATTGACCATCCCAATGGAAGTAGTGATTATAGAATATTTGGAAGAGGGAGTGACTTACGTTCGGGCAACAACCCGGCACTACACACTCTAGACTACCTAACAAATGCAACTTTTGGAAAAGGATTAGAATTAGAAAAAGATATTGCTTTGGACACTTTTACTAATTCAGCAAGAACTTGTGATTCACGTTCAGATGTTACTATAGCAACCACTTCTTCACCAACAGTGGGAGATGAATATATATTAACATCTGATGGAACAAGTTCCGGAAATATACTTTCAAGAGGAAAAGTTAAAAGTTCTACATTAAATGGAACACATTATTCAGTAGTACTAGAGAATGTTATAGGACAATTTCAAAGAATATGGCAAAAATGGATATACTACGAAGTAGGCGATATTATTTACACAAATTCAGGAGATTTATTTAGAGTTCCTTCCTCAAAAGGGAATGGTTATATTGATGTGCAGCCTACAAATGGAAGTAGACAAGGTTTAACTTCTATAAATAATGTAACATTATATAAAGCAAATTCTTTATCAACTACTCTTACAACCTTTGGTAAAAAGTATATAGAAAATTACAGTTTATATGATTCTGACTTTGTACAATATTGGAGATGGGTTGGATGGGAACATGATCATCAAAGGTGGTGTACTAGACACCAAATGAATTTAGTACTTGAAACTAGTACTTCTGTTTTTCAAAATACTACTAATATATTAGAGCATTTTAATGGAATTCTTAGTTATTCAAATGGAAACTACGAACTAGAAGTAGAGGCTAAAGAAGATGCACCTAGTGATAATAGTCCTTACCATATAAAATATGGGGATATATTAGGTTCTTTAAAAGTTACTGAGGACCCAAGCAGAAAAAGTTTTAATACTATAAATGCAAGTTTATCAGATCCAGGAAATAAATGGTCTAATACTTCTGTTGCTTTCTATAATTCAAGCTTTGTAAAATCAGACAGAAATGTAGTAAAAACAGGAAATTTACAATTCTCTGGGATAACTAACTATTGGAACGCAAGAATAAATGCAGAAAGATTTTTAACAGAATCTCGTTTTCCACTACAAATATCTTTTACTACTATGCCAAAGGGTGTAATGTTAAAAGCTGGACAAGTATTAAAAATAGATTATGATAGATTTGGATGGAGTAATAAACTTTTCCGTATACAAGACTTATCTATAAATCCAGATTGTTTAGTAAATATTTCGGCAGTTGAATACGACGATTCAATGTATCTAATATCAAACACAAGAACATCAGCAGTAAGTAGTACAGAAAATCCAGGAGCACCAGGTACAGGCACTCCTACAGCCCCTACAGGTTTATCCGGCTCTACAGACAAACAAGGGGTTTCAATACTTAGTTGGTCAAATGCAAGTAATTTTATTAACTCAAGTGATTCTACAGAGATATGGGCTTCTAATGATAATAACAGGTCAAACGCTGAAAAAATAGGCGAAGCAGATAATGAAACCACATTTAATCATGCTTTAGGAGAGGAAGCAGCAAAGTATTATTGGATTAGACATAAAAGAGTTATTTCAAAAAGAAAGTCAAAACAAAAGACTACAATATTTTCAGCATACCACCCAAGTGGAACAACCGCAGGTGTTCCTGGTGTTGCTAAATCTCCAGCACAAATAACAGTTAATCTAACAAACCCTAGCATGACGTTGCAACAAACAAATGCAGGTTCTATAAACTACGCTGCAACTGGAACTGATATTCAAGTTATACTTGGAGAAAATATACTTACAAATGACCAATCAGGTGGCCAAGCAAATAGTAGCTTTAGAGTTGCAGTTTCTGCTGCAAATATTACAGCAGGTTCAGAAAGTACTGTTAACGATGGAAACGGAAACGCAACAATATTTAGAATAGGAAATCATGGTAATGCAACTACAGACACTCCTGTAATTACTTATACAATTACAGTAAAAGATGGAGTAGGCTCAACAACAACTCTAAATCGTTTTCAACATTTCGCAGTTGCACAAGACGGAGCGCCAGGCGATGATGGCTTTACAATTACAGGCACAAATACAAACCATACATTTACAGGCAATACTACTGGAGCTGCGAGTGCTACAGGATTTTCTTGTGACTTTGTAATTAGAGAAGGAGCAACTACGTGGACTTACGATGGCTCTTCTCCTTACTCTTCTAATTCTTATAGGTACGGCTCTTTAACAGATTCAAATGTTTCTTCTAGTGTTGCTTCAGATGGTACAATTACAATTGATTCAAATTCTGCACTTCTATCTGGAACATCAACAGTAACAGGAAGTATAATTGTACCAATTTATGATAATTCAGACAATACTTTACTTACTACTGCAGTAATTAGTTTAAATAAAACTATAGAAGGATTGGATGGACAAGATGCGAAATCTATACGACTATCTGCAAGTTCTCTAGTATTTACTGAGGCAAAGAATGGAACATTGAGCCCAAGCTCAATAACTCTTACTGCAAATAGACAAAATGTTTCAAGTAGTTCAAGTTTTAGTACTAATCCAAGCGTAACTTTAACAGGTAGTGGAGATACTAGAGCTTTGTCTTCTGCAAATTTTGGCTCAAGTAACTCAGTAACAATAACAGTAAGTGCTGACACAGTTTCAGACACAGTCACTCTTGTTAGAGTAGAGGAGGGGTCTGATGCACTTACAATTGTAAATTCAAACCCTGCACATACTGTCCCTGCTACAAATACAGGGGTTGTTAATTCAGGAAACTTAACAGGTAGCGGCACCACTATAAAAGTATTCGAAGGAGCTACTGCACTAGATTATGATGCCAGTGGTACAACCGCAGGGCATTGGACAGTATCTGCATCGCAGAGTCCTAGCTCAACTCTTTCTACTACAAGTATATCTGACAGTGGTAATGATGCAGTTGTAGCTAATTATACTTCAATGGCTACTGGAACGGATAATGTAGTAGTTACTTACACAATAACAGGTAAAAGATTAAATGGAGAAAGTTTCTCTTTACAAACTTCACAAAGTATTGCTAAATCAAAAACAGGTACAGCAGGGGGAGCTGGAGTTCGTGGCGGAAGTATATTTACTTTTGAAGAGTCTACTACAAGTGGAATAAGTGCTTCAGATGCTTCTGACTTTGCAGGAACTTTAGATACTGGCACAGCTCAAGCAGTAGCAGCGGCAGTAATTGCAGCAGCGTCTGACGGCACAATAAGACCAAATGATAGAATAACGCTAACCGACAATAGTGCAGATAAAGCAGGTACAAGAGTGTATACTGGAAGTGCAACTACAAGTTCAGGGTCTGTGGGTACTTCGGATTACAGCGCATTAGTTGTAGAAACTTTTAACGGCTCTGTAATTGTTGACGGGACTCTTAGTGCATCTAAATTAACAGCAGACACTACTTTAACGAATAATTTAAATGTTGGAAGTAATATGAAACTCTCTAACGGAGGTAAATTCTTTTCCCAGAATAAAACAAGTTTTGCTGATACAGATGCAGGTTTCTATATGGACACTACAGGTGATTTTCATGCAGGGGACAGCGCAAGTTTCATTAAGTTTGATGCAAGTGCAGGAACAGTTGCAATAAAAGCTGACTCAATCCAATTTAGCTCAGGAACAAGTGTTTCAACTTTTGATGGAAACTATAATAGTTTAACTAATCAACCTTCTTTATTTAATGGAGCATATAGCAGTTTAACAGGAGCACCTACTTTTGGTACTTTAACAGTTAATGGTACAAGTTTTACTCCTACAGGCTCCAATGTATCTATTGATTCTAGCGGTTTGGGAATTGACACAAGTTATATTGAAGGTGAACTAGGAGTAAGTGATATTGTAGGATTTGGAAACACAAATGTTAGTGGTGGAAGAATAACATTAACTGGAACAACTATGAATTTAAATAAACAAAGCTCTGGAGGACCTCAAGCTTTGAGTTCTGGGGGTATTGAGTTAAACGCTTTTACACAACAAATTATTATTTCGGATAGTTCATAATGGCAAAACGAGTATTACTAGGAAAAGAAAGTGGGTCTAACTTTGTATTAAAGATTTCAAAGCCAGGGGACGACATAATTGATGATACTATCAATGCTAGAGACTTATTATTTAATTCAGAAATATATCGAGCAGGAGTCATTCGTTCCAATACTAGCTTTACTTCTTTAGGCTCAGGGTCTTATAAAACTTTTGAAAGTACTACAGATGCAAATGGTAATCACTATATTCCTGCATATTTAATTTCAGAAAATGGAACACAGTTTGCAACTGCAGTATTTGATTATGGATACGCCTCTAGCACTACCAGCCAAGATTACTACGGTAGAGTAGTTGCAGGCCTCCCCACTGGAGGAGGAGGAGGTCTTTATGAATTCAGTTTAGCAAGTTCAGGAACTAATAGAAATAGATTAAAATTACAATTTATAAATATTGCAGATGCAGACGACCCAAGGCCAGGACAAAATACAGGTTATCCTTTTATAGAGGATAGATCACTAGCAACTTCTGATAGCGTTACTATAAAAGTAGACATTTTAGGTATTCCATGTCAGTACGGAAAAATGGTAAATAACACTACTGTTTTTGGAAACTCTCAGCTAACAGGAACCGCCTCAGGGGGAGGAGGTAGTGGAGGAGGCACAGTTTCAGCGCCGGCAAACCCTACAGTTACTTTTGTTTCAAGAACTTCTACTGTAGATAACTTGACGGTAACTTCAACAGCAGGTACTGGTAACTCAGGAACAATCCACTTCTTAGCAACAACTGCAGTAAGTCCTGTGCCTAATATAGCAGCTTCGGGCTGGCAAACCTCAGGAAGTTTTACTCAGCCTAGAGGAACTACTAGATGGTATTGGGCTAAGCAAGGTAGTTTTGTTTCAGATGTAAATGCTCAAGGTGGGTACACTTCTCCTGCTTATGATAATACTCCCACTGCTTTTGACTTAGGAGGCCCTCAAACAAATGCAGCTCTTAATACATATTTTCAGTCTTCTGAAATTACAGTAGCTGGACTAGCTAATTCAGATTTTGCAATTGTTTCAGTAACTGGAGCTCAATTAAGTAAAAACCAAGGAGCTTACACAACAAATAGCACTATAGCAGTAAATGGAGATGATTTTAGAATAAGAGTATTATCAAGTTCTTCTAATGGTACTTCTACATCAGGAACTTTAACTATTGGAACAGTAAGTGATACCTATCAAGTAAGTACAGGACAAGATACAACAGTTGATGCTTATGACTTTACGAATCAAAATAACTTAAATTTAAGCACTTTAGTATACTCAAATACAGAAACAATCACAGGAATCAGTACAGGAGTTAGTGTATCTATTAACGGAAATAGTGCTGAATTTAGTATAAATGGAGGAAGTTATGGAACTTCAGGAACTATTACAAATAATCAAACTTTAAGACTAAGAATGAATACTAGCGGAAGCTATGTAACTAATACAGCTACTACTGTAAATGTAGGCGGTGTTACAGATACTTGGACAATTACAACAAGAGGTCAAACTCCTGTTACTACTCCAAATTCTATAACGGCGACTCAAACTACAAACACAGCCGCAACTGCACAAACAGTAGATGCAACAGCAACTCATCAATTTTTAGGTTCAGGCACTTTACAGGTATCAAATAATAATTCTAGTTACTCAGCAAATGGAACAGACTTTAGTCAAAATAGAAATACAACAGTAACTTATTATGCCCGTTCCTTGGGAGGGGACGGCAATACTAGTAGTACTATCAATGTAGATAGATTTGTGCCTCCGGTTGTAACACTGGGAGCAATAGGTACTTTTCTAGGATACCCTGCAGCAGGATTTAATTTTACTTATAGCGTATCTGTTCAGAGAGGCCAAGGAAACTATAATACATATAGCAGCTATTGGGGAACTACAACTACAAGTATAAGCAATAATTCGGGAGGGTGGTTAAGTACTTCTATTACTAATTCTTCTGCCGGAAATTTTAATTTAACCGCAACAGCAAATACTACAGGAAGCGCACGAACAGCAACTGTAACATATACTACAAGTACTACTTTTGGTGCGTCACATACAATGACATTTACAGTAAATCAGTTAGCTCTTGACGGAGTACCAGATCAATTTACATTTACAGATGTTACAAACCAAAGCTTAAGTTCTACAGTTACGGACTCTGTAACAATAACAGGAATTGCTACAACAGTAACAGCTTCTTACTCAGGGGATACTGGAGGATTTAGAATTGGAAATAGTGGCTTCTATACAACAGCGGATAAAACTTTAACAAATAATCAAGTAGTACAAGTACAATTAAATACCTCTGCAAATCATGGAACAAGCACTAACGCTACTATAACAATAGCAGGAGTTTCAGATACTTTTACAGCAACTACTTTAGCTGCGGATAGTACTCCAAACACATTTACTTTTACTGACCAAACAGCAGCAGCGGCAAATACTTTAGTGTATAGCAATATAATAACAATAGCAGGAATAAATACTTCTGTCACAGCTTCTATAAGTGGAAATTCTGCTGAAATGCAAGTTAATAGTGGTAGTTATACTTCTTCAAATCAGACTATTAATGTTGGTGATACAATACGATTAAGAATGACTTCCAGTGCCACTGCAGGGGCTACAGTAAATACTACTCTAACTGTTGGAGGAACTTCAGATACTTGGTCAGTTACAACTACAACAGCAACTCTTTTGTGGTCGGTAGGATTAGCACTTGGAAGTTTCAGTGCTTATGGCTTCTTATCTCAAGGCTATAGTTCTTATATCGGGGGAGGCCATGGAACCGCAACAGATACTTCTTGTGATTTATATAATGGTAGTACTACTTGGGGTTTTAGTGACCAAGAAAGTTCTGGAGGAAATACTTTTTTTCATGTAAGTGGGGCAACTTCTAATGCTGGATGGACAACTTTAAAAATATATAATGGAACAAGTAATTCAGCTACTCTGATAACAACAAAAACAAGAAGTTCACTTACTTACAGTAATTCAGGGGGAAGCTTCGCTAGTTGGGATATGGGTTCTGATCTTACAGGTGGAACAGGTAATTTATTTTTGGAGTTCTTTTAATGGAAACTTTTAATAACAATGGACAATTATACGTGAGAAAAATCTATGACAACGACTTTACTATAGAAATTCCCGCAGTTTTAAATGATGATGGCTCTTTAAATGGGCCTCAGACTAATACTAATTTAGAAACTACTTATGAAATTCATAAGGTGCATAAGGAGACATATGAAACTTATACATCATAATTCTTTAATAAATACTCCTTATTCCTTACAAAAGTATGTAAAATCTTTTCAGCAGTGGGACAAAATTCATGCTTTTAATATTGAATCTGCATTAAATTATGAGGCGTTCATATCTGTATATGATTCGAATAAAATTATGGGAAATTATTATATTGTAAATAGTAGTCTAAAGGCTAATAAAAATTTACAAATTAAAACATTCGAGGAGTGGAAAACAATAGGTACTCTTAAGATTGGAGATTATATTTTTAATGATAATTATAAATATATAAAAGTTGATAGTATAGAACAAATTTCAGAAAGTTCTGAAGCAGTTGAAGTAGAAACAACAGCAAATTATTTTTTAGAGAGGTATTTAGTAAAATGAGTAAACGAGTATTATTAGGTAAAATTGATAGTAATAATCATGGATTACTTATTTCAAAAGTAGGAGTGGACGTAGTTAATGGTTCAGGTGTTATTGCAAACAAAGATTTATTAGTCTTTGACAGTCGTGAAAAAGGGTATGCTCAGGTTATTGCAAGAGGTACTACAACTGTAACACGTACTGGTTCAAATGCAGGAACATCTACAGTTACTTTTTCGACTGTAGCAATTCCTAATGCTGTAGTAATCACTTATCCTGATGATAACATTACAAACTCTCCATACTATGAAATAACTTCAGTAAGTACAACAGCAGTACAATTTACAGTTCCTTCAACATATGCAGATTTTTCAGCAATATATGGAACTAATTTTAGTTATTTTACTAATTTTGCCAGCGGAGCATCCACTCCAACTTCTACAACAATAAATTATATAGTTTTAAGGGGGCACGCATAATGGCAAGACGAGTATTATTAGGAAAAGCGGGAAGTGAGCACGGATTTTTTGTATCTAAATCAGGTACAGATGTCGTAAATAATTCTGGTGTTTTAACAAGCGGAGAAAATTTACTATTTGATAGTAGAGTAGGAATTGGTAGTTTGCCTCTTAAGTTTCATGGAGAAGGATTACTAGGAGTACCGCCTAATGTGGGAAACAGTTCAGGTCAAAGTATTCAAATTCAACAGGGATTTACTAGTAGCACAAAAGCTACAGTTACACATAATTTAGGGTATAAACCATATTGTATAGTACAATGGTGTTTTCAATCAGATTTAGACTCTAATGGTCACGCAACAAAAATGTACCCTGTAACTCATACAAACTATCAGTTAGAAGCTGAAGCATCGGACTATGGACAAAGAATAGAGGAATTTAGAACAGAAGGAGTTCTAGGAGTGTGGTATGAAGTAACTACTACACAATTAATAATTTATAATAATATGCAAGGTGAGTATGGATATGAGACCTTAGATAATACAGTACAATACACACAAGGTACTAGTGGTAGGTCTATAGCATATGCATTTTTAATTTTTGA
>Ga0222716_10001657_pt1 | contig 18506 bp, 10 predicted proteins | sample C33_13DmetaG_FD_165044 | JGI IMG/M metagenome (GOLD analysis project Ga0222716, IMG submission 165044) | Estuarine water microbial communities from San Francisco Bay, California, United States - C33_13D | ecosystem: Environmental > Aquatic > Marine > Unclassified | place: USA: California... | reverse complement strand
TAACCATCGGCGCTTTAGATTTATTAGCACAACATGGGAAATATAAGATGTGGGTGAAACCAACGTCGGAAATGTCGTTTTTATACGGGAATCATCTATTGAAATCCGGGTTAGGACGAGTGACGGAGAACACGCCGACGAATCAAGGGGTGGTTATTTTGAGCATGAGCGACGTTCCGCTCGGGTTCGGCGTGTGCGCCAAGTCGACGCAGGAGTGCAGGAAAGCGGATCCGAGCGCGGTGGTGTGTTTTCATCAGGCGGATATCGGGGAGTATTTGAGAGCGGAGGATGACATGGTGCCAGGGAAGAAAGAGTAATGTAGCTTAATAATAGTAGCAGTGTGTATTTTGATTCATCACAAATACAAAGTAGTTTTACGTTCTTCACGTTTGTTGCAAAAATCCGCCCAAATGTTGTACATACAGCGTGCGCGCGCGCGTCTCTCTCTTTCTCTCTTATCTTCTTCTTCTAAAAATCTACGAGTGCTTTCTAATCAAGAACAATTCACGTCCTCGTTCTTCTTCTTTCTGTTCTTCTTCTTTTTCTCAATCGTCCAAGAAGGAATCACGATCACCGTTGTCGTCGTCGTTCCGTCTGGAACCTCGTTGTTGTATCCGTTGTTTTTTCTGAACACCAAGTAACGCTCTGGCCGCGTGTTCGGTGTTCAAAGAACCGTCGTCGTCGTCGTCGCCGTTATTGTTGTTATTGTTGTTGTTATTATTATTGTTCCCCGCCGGACTTCTCGGCGCGAACACCAAAGAACGTCTCTGTTGTTGATGTTGTCGTCCTCTTCTTTCACCGTTTCTCCCTCCCGCGTCCATCGTCGCGTTCTCTTCGTCGTCTCCATCGTCGTCCGCTTCCATCTCGTCCTCTTCTTCTTCCACGGGTATTCGAAACCTTACAATCACGCTATCTTGCGACTCCTCCGCGGTGCCGGTTTCTTTATCCACGACCACCTGTCTCGCGCTGTAAAATCTGTGCACCATTTCCAACCGTCGCGCGTTATCCGCAAAGCCAAAGAAAACGACGTCTGGTCTCGTCATCGTTCCGAGAAATCCTTTCCCTAACTGCTTGGCGCTTAAAATGCCTCTCGTCGCCACCGGAGGAAGAGAAGCGTTGTTGTTGTTGTTGTTGTTGTTGTTATCATTAGTATCGTTTGTATTTTGCTGCGTTTGTACAGAATAGTGATTAGTACTATTCTTATTTCTGACCGCGACTGCCCGCATCTCGGCTAACCTCAACTGCGCAGTTCTCGCAGTCGTCGTCCCTCTTCTTCTTTTTCTTCTCTCTCCTCCCTCCTCATTCTCGTCGTCGTGGTCATCGTCCATCTCTACCCTGGGCGCAACCGGTACCCCTCTCAACTCCACCCCGGCGCTCGCCGTCGCCGTCTTCTCTCCCGCGATGTGCACCGCCCCTTCTCTCCCGACCACCACTTCCACTCTCGCGCTGACAAACTTCAACCGTTCCGTCGCGTCTCTCAACACCGACGCGGACTGATAATCCAAGTCCAACCAATACGGAACTTCTTCGAACCGTCTGGTATCGATCGCCGCGGCGATATCTTCCACGTCTTTTCGATTCAAAGGGCCGTAAATCGGAACGTCTTGGACGATATCAATCTCCCCGCCGAAGGACGAGAAGCACAAGACCGGCGTTAAGTTTCCTTTATTATTATTATTATTCGTTTTATTCTCCGTATCGTCTTTCCTTCTTTTATGTTCTCTTCTCAGTAACTTCACGTGCGCGCCCGTGGCGTTCACGTTCACCAGTCCTTTCACCACTCGTAACAACCCGTTGCTGTCCACTTTAAAGGCGATTTGGTTCTTCACCGCGGAGGAGCACACGTACGACTTTTGTTCGAATATTATTTGATTTTGTTGTTGTCCACTGTTCGTGTTGTTATTCGTGTTGTTCTCAAAGATGCTCACGTCCGCGTGCGCGTCCACCCCTCCGGTCTCTTCCGGGCGTAACACGAGGGACATTTGCGTTGGATTGAAGTACAACGTGACGACGTTTTTGTTCATCTTTTCGAAGAGAGGGAGCAATCGGTCGAGCCAAGCCAGGCCGAGCTGCGTGATTTGGCCTCTCAGTTTCATTTTCGTATCTACACCTCTCCTTCTTCTTGTTCGCCTTCTTCTTTAAAGCGCTGCTTACTCGCCTCGAGACGAGAGTGGAGAGATTTTTGAATTTTCCAAGGGGCAGCCCCGTGCGAGAAAATGCTTCATTACGTAGAGTCCTCATTCGTATGAATACACAGAACAGACTTTCGCAGATATAACAACGCGACTATTTAAAAACAGCAGCGCGAGACATTTCACAGCACACACATACTGCGTTATTGCTTTTGCGCGATTTTTTTTGATGACGTCTGATGCTCCCGCTGCTATTCTGAGAGAGAATGCATCTCATCATCATCGTGATGATGAGTTACTCGTGGAACGGAAACGAAACGAGATTCAAATCTGGGAGCGCGCGTACGAACGCAAGCACGAGAGAAAACCAACCAGAAAAGACGTGGAGGAAAACGAGAGCGTGAGAAAGATGTACCGAGAGTATAAAGAACTCGTGGTATCGATGACGAGCACGTGCACCACGAAGAGTATTCAGAATAAGAAGAACAACAACAACGGGAAAGGAGGAGGAGATTTCGAAAATTTTCATCCCACTGCGAAGAAGGAGGAATACGAAAGCGACGGGGAGGATGAAGTCATCGAAGCGACGCCGCCGAGGAAACAACAACGACACATAAAACAACAACAGCGCAACAAATCATCATCGTTTTTAAAGTCGTCGTCTTTGCCGTCGTCCGTGGTATCATCTGCAGAGAAGAAGAAAAACGCCGCGGAAGCCGCCGCGGACGAAGCTTCTCGTTTCGCTTTGAAAGAAGAAGCGAAGAAGAAAACGAAACCGTTACTAGTAGTACCACCAGCACCACCGCCGAGTTTAGTGATGAGGATGAAAAGTAATAACAACAAAGGTATTATTGCTGGCGATTTTTCTTCGTCCTCCTCGTTCGCGACCATCGCGAATAAGCAAAAGAAGAAGACATCGTACGAGCCTTTACTTTGCGAAGAGGACGAGAGAAATCGAGCGAAGGAAAGATTCGGCGCAATGAAGAGACGGGAGATGCACGCGATGGAAAACGTCAGTTTAACGAACGCTTTGAAAGAAGACGTCGTCGTCCAGCCGAGGAAGAAGAAGAAGTTGGTTGTTCGAGAAGAACAAAGAGTGGTCGTAGGAACGGCAGCAGCGGCAGCAGAAGAAGAAGAAATAGAAATAGAAAAAGAAGACGGAAACTCAGCAGCAATGATGAGAGAAGGAAGTAAGATCAACACAGTATCGAAAACAGCCGATGATAATGGAGGAGCAAAAACGACGACGACGACAAAACTTCCACCGACGTTTTCACCGCCAAAGAAAACCGCGGCGCAAATCCGGGCGGAGCACGCGAAGCGGTTCCCAGAAGTCGGCGTCGCCAAGAAAACGGCAAAATTCCGAGGCGTGAGCGAACACTCGCGACGCAAGACGTACAAAGCGCCAAGACGGAGAGCGGGTAGTGCTAAACGCGCGCCAAAAGTGTACACGCGCGACGCCGCTCGAAGTGGTGGCTCGAAACACCTCAACGCGGAAAGGAGAGAGCGAAACGCAAAAGGCAAAACCGGGAAATTTTCCGTCGGCGAGGGCGACGATGATTTGTATAGCAGTAAAAGCAAATACGACGATGGCAACGACGAGGACGACATCGAAAGGAATAAGCTGGACGCTCTGGCCGCGGAAAAACGCAAAAGATTAGAGGAGTTGAACGACGACACTTTGCAAAAATACATCGCGGATGTTCGCGAGTGCCTCTCTTTCGTTGCCGAGAAGAAAGGAGTACAAAGTATGTACGATACGAACGACGACGACGACAACGACGACGACGAAACAGCGGTATTGAAAGAGAAACTGCGCTTGGTTTTAGAGCGTGGATTTGGGTTTCCGGTGTTCAAACCTGGACAAATAGACGTGATTTTACGCGTCTTGAGAGGCGCGAACACGTTAGCGTTGTTGCCCACGGGCGCCGGGAAGTCTCTGACGTACCAACTTCCGGCGTTGCTGTTACCTGGGATCACTTTAGTTATTTCGCCTTTACTTGCATTAATGTCCGATCAAATGCGCGGTTTACCGCCGGCTTTAAAAGGCGCGTGTTTACGTTCGGACGCGTCCTACGAAAAGACGGAGGAAACGCTAGAGGAGGTGAAAAGCGGTAACGTTTCGATTTTATTCGTTTCTCCGGAAAGACTATTGAACGAGAAGTTCTTGTGTGCGCTGCGTGAATGCCCGAACGGAGTAAGTTTAGCGTGCATCGACGAGGCGCATTGCGTCTCGGAATGGTCGCATAACTTTCGACCGGCGTATCATCGACTCGGCTCGATTTTGTTCAATCGAGTGATGAGGAGTGGGATGAACAACAACAACAACAATGGTAAAATGTTCCCAGTGCTAGCGCTCACAGCGACGGCGACGAAGAAGACGGAGATGAGCTTACGCGAGACTTTGAATATTGCCCCCGAGAACGCGCTCAGAAACGATGCCATTCGCGATAACTTGTCCTTATCGGTTATCCGCGTGCCGTCGTGCTCGCGAAATTCAACGCTTTTACACTTCTTGCAAAAAGATCATCCGAAAGGAGCGGCAATAGTGTACGTTGCGTTCAAAAACGAAGCAGAATCAGTTGCGAATTACTTGAAGGTTCAGGGCGTGGTCGCTCGTCCCTATCACGCTGGTCTCGATAAAAGTGAACGCCACAGAACGCAAATGCAGTTTCAAGAGAACAAAGTTCGCGTGATTGTTGCGACGGTTGCTTTTGGCATGGGTTTAGATAAACCGGACGTTCGATATGTGATAAACTACGCGTTGCCGAGGTCGCCGGAAGCGTACATTCAACAGTGCGGCAGAGCCGGTCGAGACGGAAACGAAGCGCATTGCTTGACTTTTTTGGATCCGGAAGATTATTTACGGTCGCGGTCGTTGACGCACGCGGACGGGTGCGATGTCACGAGCATTCGAGATCTCATGGAAATTGTATTTCTCGGCAACGGCGACGTTCTGAAACCGAAGACGACGCAAAAAAAGAAGAAAAAGCAGGTAAGTGAAGAAGTCTTCAGGGACGAGGACGACGATATTGAGAAAAGGAAGACGGATTACGACGCTTACGGTAATTGGATACCGAAGCTCGGGCGCATAAAACCGGACGTCATCGCACCAGTTATTGACGTAAAACTCGAGGCAATAGAAACAGCGTTATCGTGCCTGGAATTGTGGGGCCGGGACGCGCAGTCGATAACATCTCCGGGTTCTCGCGACGTAAAATTGGACGAGGAGTATTCAAATTTACTGCGCGTGCTCCCAGATTTCCGCTCTACGTGCGAAATACGCTTCTTCGGCCGCGATCCGAAAGAGATTGCAAAGCAAAGCACGCTCGTAGATGCTATTCTGAAGCTCTGCCCGGAGCCAAAAGCGGACGGTGCGAGAATCTTTGACATTTGCAAAGCGGCATTTCTATCCAACTGTTCTCTCGATGACGTCGCGTTCCAGTTGAAAGCTTTGCGAGATAATAGAGAAGCGGGATACGAAATTCGCGACCGAGCGCTCGGTTTCGAGATTTTACGAGATCCACCGAAAGGGGATAAATTGCGCAAACTAGCGTTTGATTTAACCAAGCGCTTGGATGCAGTAGAGAAAGGTAGCGTTGGTAAACTGGATGCGTTGTATTCGGCGTGGGATTACGCCGCGGATGCAGAAGCAGACGACGTGCAAGGCGCTCGATTGCGCGAAAGTTTGAAGTGGTACTTGAACGCAAGCGAAGAGGAGGGGGAGGAGGAGGAGGTAGAAAGAGTTGAAGAAGATCCGAGTGGAGGAGAAGAAGACGTGCCGGTTCGCAGGGTTGCCGAGGGAGCAAAACGCCCGAAGTGCGTGTTAACGGAAAAGCGGATGCTCGTCGCCGACATTCGCGAAATACTCACGCATCGCAGAGACGGTAAAGTCGGTGGCGCCGGTATGCTTCGCGCTCGCGCCGTCGCGCGCATTTTACACGGTATAGGGTCCCCGAAGTACCCAGCCGCGGAATGGCGAAGAGGTAGTTCCGCACATCTGTGGGAGCGCCATCGAGACGTCGATTTCTATACCGTCGTTGAAATGTGCAACGCCGAGATCTTGCGCGTAAGAGGCGTGGTGCCTACGAGCGATACTAAGAATAGCGAGTAGAATACTAGTAATAGATAGTTTTTAGTAGTAGTAAAGGTACACTTTAATTTACAGGAGGGATCATACTCATCGTTACGATTGCGGGGGCGACTCGGGCTTACCGAGCGTCGTCGATTTAGACGACGACGACGACGGCAGTGGTGATGGTGGTGGCGGTGTTTTATTTTTTCTTCCGCTCGTCGTTCCTCTCGGCGAGCACGTGCTAAAGAGATTCCCTAAACCGAACAAGTCCGATGCGGACGCGGCGCTCTTTTGTTGCTGCATTTCGTGCGGATCTTTATCCGGAAACAATTCGTATTTGACGGAATCTTTACTATCTTTTTCGCTCACGTCGTCGTTTACGTCGTCGTCGTCGCCGCCTAGGTGAGAGGACGTCGTCGTCACCGACCCGGTCGGGGTCAACTCGTGCGGGTCAACTTCTCCTCTCCCGACGGTCCTGACCGTGAACGAGGATCGCGCGCTTTCCATAGTCTTCGCGGCCATTTTTGCCCCGCTCTCCGTGGTTTTCTTCACTCCGTCGTACACCGTCGTAAAACCGTCGTCCAAGAACTTTTTACTCATCATGAACCCGTCTGAAACGCCGTTGGTGATGAGATTCAAACTTTCGTCTTGAAACTCGACGATAATTCTTTGCAACACGCCTTGCGCGATTCGTTTCCCGAACGCCTTCCCGGTGCCCACGAACACTTTATCCACCATTTCAAACTTGTTCACCTTGAAAGACGTTTGCGAAACCGTTAATATTTTCACGTTCCAATCGATTAATCTCGTCTCTTTCACTCTTAGAACCAATGGTCTCTTTTGCATCATCTCGATTGGATCTTCTTGCACGCGGTTTATCATCGTCGCGTACCTCCCAAGCGCGGTCAGTTTATCCGTCACGTCCGTCGCCACCGCGCCGATTTCTTTCACAACTGAACCGGAAATCTCGATCGTCTTATTCGCCGCCTCTTGAATCTTCTTGTTCGCGTCTTCGATTTGCGTTTGAACTTGAGATTGAAAATAGGAAAATAAACCGTTGTTGTTGTTGGTATTCTTCGCGTTTGACGTCAAATCCTCCTCCTCCTCGCGCGTCCCAGTAGCATTCGTCCCTTTCGTCGTCGCAGCTTCATCTCCTTTTGCTTCTTTTACCGATGACGACGACACCGACGACGATTTTATCCCTTTTTTCTTAAACACCCGAAAGTTCCCTCTCCCTCTCCACTCCTCGACGAACACGTCCACGCCTCTCAATACCATCGAGTCGACTTTCGCGCTCAAAAATCCAACCGCGAAATTTTTATCCTCCATGAACTGCATCATCGGCACGAGCGTGAAAAACGAACACTCGAACGAAATCTGTTGCACGCGCATGAAGTACGGGGACGAAAATTCCGGGATCTTGGTCTTCCGTATCTTCGCCGCGTTTTCACGTTTTTCCTTTTTTTCCTCCTTCGTGGCCGCTTCATCAGCCAAAGCACCGAAGATGTCATCATCATCATCCTCCTCTTCGGAAACGCAGTTCCCGACGTGCACGTCAAAAACGTCCACTCGGTTCCACCGAAACTTCACTCGTTTCAGAGTCACTTTTTCGCTTTCCGGGAATACGTTTTTCTCGAGTAACGCTAACGCGTATTCGGTGACTTTTGCGTCCACGTATCGCATCATCTGCGCGCGATTCAAGTACAGAAATGCGACACTCACGAGTACGAATTGGAGGATGGAAAGGACCAACTGCGGGTGCAAAAGAGTCTGGAAAAGAAGGCGGTGCGAAAAAGCGAGGAAACGAATCCACAGAGGAAGCGTTTCCTCCATCTTTTTATGACTGCTTATGTTTGTGTGTAACTAAAAGAGAGGATCTTTTGTGGGGAAATTGAAATGAGAAATGTGTGTCTACTCTTCTTAAATTCTATTCTGTGCTACGTGCTACAACTGCTCTCCCTCTTCCTCTTTTTTTGCCTCTTTTTCTCCTTCTCGCGACGCCTCTTTCTCTCCTTTTTCTCTTTCCTTTGTTTTCGCTTCTTTTCTTCCTTTCTCTTCCTCTTGGTGGTCTTCTTCTTTAACGAATGTGATGATGATGATGATGATGATGAGTCAGAATCGGAATCAGAATCATCCCTAAACTCCTTCTTCCTCTTCTTTCTCGTCCTCTTCGTACCGTTATTACCACTATAAATCCCTAACATCTCGTTCCTCTCTTTCTCCTCCCTTTCCTTTATGATGTTCATCTCCTCTTTAATTCTTTTCTCGTCGTCTTTCTCGTCCAAATCATCATCATCATCTGTGATTCGTTCCTTCGCGTACCAGAACAAATCTTTCCCGCGTTGCCACCTCCCGACGCTCGCTTTCACCGAGTGGCCTAAATAGTTCTCCCGGTGTTGGGTGTCATTTTTGACGGACTCCCAGGAGAACTGGTCCTTACCACCTCGCGTGCCACCGCGAGCTGGGCCGTCGTCCATTTAGTATAGTATGAGTGTGTGATGTATTTATTCTCGCAAAGCGTGCTCGTTTTGTGCAGCACATAGGTAAAATCTACGCGCAATCTATAATCTCGATATCTCTCTAATTAATACACATCTCTCTCTCTCTCTGAAAACTATTATTAAGGATTGATAAAATCCGCGGTTTCGTAGTCGAAATAGTCCAACCGTTTCGTTCGAGACCACGATTTCAATAAGGCGTCTTGGTTTTTCACCGCGCAGCGAAGCGAGGACGGTTGCGTTTGCATCGTTTTCAGCCATTTTTGGAAATGACGCGGCTGTTGATGATGTTTTGAGGAGGAGGAGGAGGAGGAGGAGGACGGAGGAGAAGGAGGATGATAATATTCGACGTTTCCTAAGGTGTACCCTTGGAAATGTTGCAAGGCGAGTTCGAATCGTTCGGCGAACGGGTATATCGCTACATCCGCCAGAGACGCTCTGTCGCCGCCAAAGAGAAAGACTTTGCGTTTAGTATTACTATTGTCATCATCATTGTGCTTCTCAATTAACGCGTCTATTTCCCAAATTTCTCTCTCAAACCGCTCTAAAGTCCTTTCGTTTCTGGTCGTATCAAAACTCCAACCTCCCCCGATCGCTTGTAATCCTAAACTCACGAATTTTTGGTCGCACGCGTTGGCGAAACGCTTCGCGTCTTCATAAGATGAGGGTGATGACGACGACGACGAAGAAGTTAAAGAAGAAGAATCATCATCAGAATAATACTCCTCCCACAACCGTTCGTTAATTCGTAAGCTTTCGCTCACGAGTTCGCCAGTCTCTGAGAATTCAATCAAAGGCACGACGCCTCTCCCGTTGGTCATATCGAGGTAAAATTTTGGTTTGTTCGAAAGGTCAACGTCCACGATATCTACTTTTCCTCCTTCTTCACGAAGCAGATGTAATTCATCTAAACAAAGTCTCACTCTGTGCGCGTACGGACACAACGAGTGCGTGTAAAAGACAATCTTTTCGTGAGGATGTTTCTCGCTTCTTCTTTCAGTGTTACTACTACTACTACTACTACTTGTTCTTCCATCAATATCATCAATATCATCATCATCATCCCCTAACAACTTTGCATCATTTTGAAAAGAAGAAACAGAAGAAGACAAATCAGAAGAAGAGGAAGAAAACATCGCGACCACTCCTTTTTTATTAAACATCGTCTTCTTTGTCTTCTTCTTCTTTGGTGCTACCGTCATCGACTCTGACGGCGACAAAAACCGCGACACAGAAGACGAAGAAGAAGTCATATCTATTTATAAGAGAAGGAAGGGGAAAAAAGTGGATAAAATGGAAACAAAAATTCATTCATCTTCATTAAGAGACACGCTCGCTTCGGAGAAGAGAGATGTTCATAACATCATCATCACCTTCTTCTTCTTGTTTTGCTGCCCCGTCGTTGTTGTTCCAGCGGCAGAAAAGCGCGACTCCTTTTACGACGACGACTCCTCTTCTTCGCGACGAGAAGAGTAGTAGTAAGAAGAATTCGAGACGAATTTCATCATCTTCTCCCAATATGAACCCTTTCGAGTTTACGACAGCCTCGCGAACGGTGTTTGAAATCGATGCGTTTGAAACGCGCGCGGTGAAGTTGATCACAGATTTAGCGAAGCAAGAAAACGCGACGATCGATTCGGATGCGCATCCCGGAAAAGTCCTAATCGTGTGCGGGGAGTCGGAGAGATTTTCAGCGCCTTTGAAGAAAAAGTTGAAAGAAGAAGCAAACGTTGAGTCGGTTATTTTTCATTGCCCGAAAGGCGAACCGACGGTACAGTCGGCGATTGATTGCACGAAATTAGCGTCGGAGAATATGTGCGAACTCGTTGTCGCGGTAGGGGGTGGAACGGCGGTGGATACCGGCAAGTGCGTGGCCGCGATGTTGACCAACGGCGGCGCCGAGCGAGATATATACGATTTTCTCGAGGTGGTTGGAAAAGCGATGCCGATTGAAAAAAGACCGAGACCGTTCGTGGCGATACCGACGACGGCTGGGCCCGGAGCGGAGTTGACCAAGAATAGCGTGCTCGAAGCTGGAGATAGGAAAGTGAGCATGCGTCATCCGTTGATGTTGCCGGATTTGGTCATCGTCGATCCGAAATTGACCGTGCAAATGCCGAGGGACGTGACCGCGCACACAGGGTTGGACGCTCTGACGCAGTGCATTGAACCGTACGTGTGTAATTCTCCGAACCCAGTGACGGATAGTTTGAGCATGAGTGGTATTAAATTAGGCGCGAAGAGTTTACGAAGATGTTTGGAACAGCCGGAGGATATAAACGCGAGGACGGATATGGCGTTATGCGCCATGTACGGAGGGATGGCGTTGGCGAACGCCAAGTTAGGTGCGGTGCACGGATTTAGCGGTACGCTGGGTGGTTTGCTACACGCGCCGCACGGGGCGATTTGTGCGGCGTTGTTGCCACACTGCGTGAAAATGAACGTGAAGTTGTTAGAGACGCGCGTGATGGACGAGAATCCGCAAAGTGCGAAAGAAGGTTTACGACGGTACGAAGAAGTAGCCAACGCGTGTTTAGGTAAAGACGACGCCACGGTCGCAGAATTGGTAAAATGGATAGAAGATTTAGTGTCATTTTGCGGGGTGCCAAAGTTGAGCACGTTTGGCATGAAAGACGAAGACGTCTCGGAGTCCGTCTCGAAGAGCATGCAAAGTTCGAGCATGAAGGGCAACCCGGTTGCTTTAACCGTCGAAGAGTTGGAAGAAATGCTCAGGAATGCTATGTAATAATCGTACTGCTCTATGTGCTCTAATCGACAAGAATTAAGGAAAGTCATCTTTCGCCATCATGAGACTGGTCACCCACCGCTCCAATTTCCCTTCAAACTCCCTCCCGTAATCCAACTCTAACCGTTTCCCGACTCGTTCCCACGCATCGCTTTTCTCTAACAGTTTATCTAAAACTCTCGCGGCGGCGTTACAATCTTCCGCTGAATTTTGGTTCGAGCGGAAGTATTGTCTCTCTGCGAGGAATCTCGAGTCCCCGACGCCAACGAGGACGTATTTCCTCCTCCGTTTACTCTTCGTCTTTGTTGTCTCGTTTCTCTTCTTCTTCTTCGACGCGTTCAACAGAATCTTCACGACTTCCAATCCTTCCTTTGCAATCTCGTCGTTTTCGACGGTTTCTACCACGATGACCACGATACGGGGATTTGTTGTTGTTGGTGGTGTTGTTGTTGGTGTTCTCGTCCGCATCGCGTTTTCGTTATCTTCTTTGTCTTCATCTTTGTCTTTGTCTTCTTCTTCTTCTTGGATGATTTCCCCTAATTTTCGTAGCGGGGAAATGCGTCTGCGTGATGATGATGACGTTCGCGACGATGAAGAAGAAGAGAATAAATCGACGAGCTTTTGCGCGACAATCTCCGCGACTGGGCCGCAATACGCGACGTCAATTTCTAAGCGAGTCGCTTTCGTTGTCGTTTCCATCATCGTCAATTAAAATCTATATATGTGTAGTCTTTTTGTGCTAAAAACCCCTAAAAATGTGCCGCTCAACGACGCTCCTTTTCTCTCTCTTCTCGGATGTCCAGAACTGCGGGATATGCGTTTTTTAAGAGTCTCAAACTCTCTAAAGTCAACTCGAAGGAATGGACGGTATCTACGCCAGGCACGTCGTCAAAGTAGTGGTATTTCACGTCGTCTTTGTCCAAGCTTTTGTCTTTACTGTTACTCCCGCTCTTGGACCCGTTGTTGTCTTTTTTCCAGGCGCTAAAGCCGTAGAGCGTGACTTTGTCGCACTGCTGAGCGGCGGCGACGATGGCGAACCATCCGGAATTTGGTTTGCACGATTCCTCTTGGTTCATGGCGTTGGAGATGGAAATCGCGCCTCTGCGTTTGCGCCAATTTTCCTTCGCGTCCTTGGCTCTTTGCGCGGTTAACGCGCAGTTCGGCGTCTGTTCGCCTCTCTCGGCGGCTTCCGAGAGCGCGTCTTTACTCACCGAGTTCCAAAGCGCGTTGGCGCGAACGATAAAATCTGGAGAGAGCAAAGACGTCATCGGAGGCTTAAACCGACGGAGAATGAGTTGGATGAATTTTCTTCGCCACGCCATGCTCAAGGTGGTCTCGTAGAGGACTAACCGACTGTTTTCCGGCTTTTTCATCTTCTTGAGCATTTCGCGTCTGCGCCAGTTCGGGTCGGTTAAGTCGATATCTTCCTCTTGCTTAAAAATGAGCGGCTCAGCGTGACATCCTTTCATTCGACACTTGATTAACGTGCCCAAACAAACTTTCGCGTCGCACACGTCTGGATCGTTAATCCGTAACGTCCTGGCGTCGTTGAATCCTAGGCGTTGCGCGTGGTGCATGTTCACGATGTCGTGCGTCGTTCGGCTGCCGACGTGCTTGGAGAATTTCTTCACTGGCGGGTAATTGATTCGGAAGACGCCGTCGTGTTGATCAATCTCTTCGCCGTATTCGTGTTTCAACATCAATCCTGAGTTGGCCACGACCGCACACGTTTTATACGGACGTTTCTTTGAAATCGTTTCGGATTGCGGTAAAAGCTTGACGAGCATCGGGTGGAAGAAGAATCTCCAAATGGCGTCGTTTCCGTTCGGTCCAGGGGCGACCGTAGTCACGTACGCGCGTTTGCGTTCTCCAGCACCAACGTTTCCGACGCACTCGAACGTATCTTTCGTAATTTCCAAGTTGACCAGTTGCGGATCGACTTTCAAAGCGGTGGCGTTTGGGAGCGGCCATCGCAAACGCATCGGGCTACTCGCCGATTTCGCCGTTTTCGCGTCGTCGTGCGCTTTGTGCGCGGCGACGAACCGTTCCGCGTACCCGTACGCGTCCGTGAGTTGGTCTACTAAACACTTCGTTTCGATGGCTGCTTTGTTGTTGCCAAAAATCACGTCCGCGTCTGCATCCAACGCGGCTTTGTTATTCGTAAAGAATAAATCCTTCCCTCCTCCTCCGTCGGATGAAGAAGATGAAGAAGAAGAAGAAGAAGAAGAAGAGCAATCGCATCTCATCGTTTGCGGTTTCACCATGCAGTTGTTTACCTCTTCTGGTTTTGCAAAACCAAGGGATTCAATCATCTTCTCTCTGGACATCAAATCTACGTTCTTTTCTAATTTAAAGCACCGACCGAAATTTCTCGAGTGCGCGAACGTGCGCGTGCGTTGACACTCGTCGCCTGTCGCGCTTCCAGGTATTCGGACACACGCACCCCAATCCGACCATTCGCCGATAATACCAGCTGCGAATAATTGTTCCGACCGACGTTCGCTAATCATCGCTACTTCTGCTTTATCTAAAACCATCGCCGACGAGATCGATTGCGGCGACAAACCTTCGGTTAAATCTATGTTTTCTAAATTCTCGTCGTCGTTCATGTCCGAGTTACTCGTCGCGCGTTCCGCGTTCTTCAACTCCTCGACGGCCCCATGAATAGAGCTCTCTGCCGCGTTCTGTCTATCTTTAGCCGTTCTCGCGAGTTCTTCTAATTTGCCAAAAGAGGACGCAAATTCGGAATCAGGTTTATACTGCGCGGCCGGAGGCGGTCTCGTGCTCACTCTCGCCTGGACAATCGCCGCGTGCATCTCGTGCGCCAAATGTCTCAAAACGTCGTCTTTCGCCACATCCGCGGTTAAGCCCCTGTCCCCTTTTGCTTTCATGTACGCGTCTAACTTCTCTCTCGCTACGTCTACGTCGAATCGCTTCCCTCTCGCCTGCCTCTTCAAACTCGCAAACACATCCGACATGGAAATTTTCGTCAATCTATACCCAGCTTTCGCGAACATCTCAAATCGCGTGTGCGCGTCTTCAAACGTCGTCGCGCCTTCATTTATCGATCGAACGGCTTCTAAAACTTCCGCCGCCCACGTTGTCGCAGATATGATCACCTCATTGTTGTTTTTACTTCTACTACTACCATCGCCGTCTGCGTCGTCGTTGTTGTTGTTATTGTTCGATACCGCGGCAATATCCACCGCGTCTTCGTCTTCGCTACTCGACGTAAAACTACTGCTCTCCGCATCTTGGCTCCCACTCCCCATCACCATCGCTTTGTTGTTGTTGTTGTTGTTGTTGTAGTTGTTGTCATTGCTTCTATTTCTCATCTCTCGTCTATTATCTTTAGTACTCTCACTCCTCGCGCCTCCTCCTTCACCTAAAAACGACGTTTTTGCCCTTTTGGTGGCAGCACTACCTGTAGTCACATCACCATTTTCATCATCATCATCATAAATATTATTATCAGTATTCGTTCGTTTCAATCGAGAGGAAGAACCACCAACAACGCGAAGGTGATATTGAGGACGATGATGCAGCATATCGTAATCCAAATGCACGTTCAAATGCGCGTGCAACTGCACCCACCGAACGGCAATAAACAAACCCCAAGAGACGACGATCAACGCGAAGAATTTAATTCTCATTTCACGCGAGGTTTTATTGGAAAGTCTGTCTCGGGTCGTTTACGTCTTTATCGTCGTCGTCGGATACGGAAAGGATTATATTTATGAAGAAACAGACGACGAGAGAAAAGAGAAGAAATTAATTGAACGAATTTAACAAAATACTACTCGATGAACGAATACTCTTTTCAATCACACATCATCATCCATTCTCCGTCTGTTATTGTCATCTCTTGAGTCTCTTTGGTTTCTCTTTCCCTTGCCTTTTCGGCAAGACTTCATCGAACGCTCGATGGAAACCACCCTTTTTTTCATCATCCTCCTCTTGTCGTTCGTCCATCGTCCACGCCGAGCGCAAGATTTTAACCACCGTGTCGATGTTCAGAACGTCGTGCGTTTGGTCCGGTCGCAACGTTTTTACGGGCAATTTGCGACTTTGAACGCCTAAGGATGACGCTTTCTTTTTGCTCGTTTTCATTCCTCTGGTTTTTAGATCGACGATGCCACCGACGACGAAGATATTGGATGGGTCTCGCAGTTCGGAAAGCGAGAGCGGAGTTTCCGCGTCCGGCGAGAGGTAGATGACGTTGTTTTTGGTTTGACCTTCTTCTTGGCAGGCGACGACGTCGCACTCTTCGGCGGGGTCTGGGAGCATTTCGACGTGCTTGCTCCACGTGTCCGCGTTGAAGAAAGTTTCGGATTCGTATTTGATGTCGCCGGCGAACGAGGCGAAAGTTACTCGCAAATCGCCTTTGCTTTTTTTACCGACGGAGGTTATTTCGCAGAGTTGCTTCGCTACAGATCTTAAAGCTCTGGCGGAGTCGTGTTCGTACGATAAATCGACGATGACTTTTAACGCGTTTGGATTACTTCGTGCGATTTCAATGACTTTCTCATCTTCTTCTTTCTCATCGTTGTTCTTCCTCATCGCCGCGCGCTTCCTCGCGTTCGCTTGGCGAATCTCATCGAAAAGTAACGCTTCCTCGACGGTAAACCAAACGTGCTCGTCCGATACTTTGATGATGGTATCGTCGTCGTTACTAAAACTTATTGCGATGAACGTTTTTCCTCGTCTGTCCAACGCTATTTGACTGACGCTTTCGTAACCAAGCTTAATCATCTCCTCGCCAATTGGAACGCCCGATATAAACGCGTGCGTGCGAGCGAGCGGTTTGAGTGTTTCCAACGCCAACTGTAAATGCGACGTCGTCGACGACGAAGAAGAACGACGTTCATCCCCTGGCGGTGGTGCGACAAAATCAACGTTACGACCAAACGGAAGGTTCGAGACGACGACTGTTTTACTCGGGTCGGATGTAAACGAGGTTCGGATAAACGCGTTCGCTTGTTGAAATCTCGGGAAAGGACTTCCCGAGGACGAGGCCTGCTCCGAAGGTACCGCCTGCGCGCCGGAAGCGGCACCAAAAAACCAACGCGCATTTCTTTGACTCTTTTCAATCAAATGTCCCGTCGCGTCGCTCCCGATGACGTTTCCAAATCCGAGCTGTTTCGCCGCGACGCACAGCGTGCCGGATCCGCAGAACGGATCCAAGAATGTAATCTCGGAAAGTTTCGTCGACGATTTTGGACTCGCTAACGTCGCCGCGACGGTATTCACTAAAGCTCTCGCGACTTCAAATCGCGTCCCGCTGCTATAATTGGCCGGTTTTTGCGCCCACGCCAAAGAGGATTTCACCACCGAGTGTGCTTCGCTCGTATCTGGCGCGTAGGAAGCGAGCGCAAACGTATACGCCGTTTCCGTTTCTAAAATAACAAAGCGCAAAGCGTGCTCCTTCGCTCGAACGACGTCTGGTTCGCGCGGGTCAACTCCAGCAAACGTCGCCCGAACGCCGTATTTATACCCAACATCAGCAGGCGATAACTGTTTCACTCGCTTCGTACAAAATTGCAACAGTTCGTCCGACGGTTTCCTTTGACTTTCTTCTCTTCGTTGAAATCTCGCCACGGTTTCGTAAATCAAAGCGATTGGCGGATTATAATCTTCTCCTTCCATTTCCATTCCCGGAAGAACCCCTTCGCTGCACGTCTTCTCTAACCTCTCCGCGAACGTCTCCCAACTCGTCTCGCTAAAAATCGGCTCGACTTTCGCCCGGAGCGACGCCGCGTTTCGCGTGAACGCGGAACCGTGCGAATCTTGAGCCATGAACATACCAATCGAAAGCTGGTCGAAGAATACGAAATCATCTTCAACGTAGTCGTTTTTGTTGTCTTCTTTTCCTTCATCATCATCTGAAGTATTCATCCCGCCGGTGGTACTACACGCCATGGTTTCCATCGCGTACAAGTTGTACAAATTCTCGTTCTTCAGCGTCACGTACAAGCTTCTTCGCTTTCGTTGTCTTCTCCTCTCGTTTTTGTCCTCATCATCACGCGCAGAAAGACGACGATGACTTCGACGCACTTCCTCGAACGCCGTTCGTTCTCTCTCGACGAGCGACAAACCTTCTTCAGATATTCCTCGTAAACTTCGCCGTCGTAATTCGTCTAAAACGGATTCAAAGTACTCGCACTTACGCGACGTTTTCCTCATCGGTACCGCAGGGAATCGCCCGAGCTTGGACGATTTCGACGACGCTTTGATACCGAGAGGTGTTGGAATGCTCCTGGGCGTCGTTTTTGCGCTCATCGTCCTCCTCGCGAGCGCGCACATCATCCGTATCTCATTCGTGCATTTCCTCAAAGTTGTGACGCGCGATAGAAACAAAAGGTTTGACTCACACATCATCATCGATCGCACCGAGAAAGGAAAGAAGAAGAAGGAGCGCAAAAGACCTGCGAAAGACGACGACGACGTAAACGAGGCGTCGACCCGATGGAAGAAAAAGACAACGACAACGACAACAACGTCAAAGTAAACGCGATGCTTTTACGCGCGATGAAACATCTCGAATCGAACAGAAACGACGGCGTGGATGTCCAAACGATGATGATCGAAACGACGACGACTTTGAACGCGAAAAGAGGAGGAAATCATCGTCTGCGGGCGAGGAAAGGCACTGTTGTTGATTCGTCCTCGTATTCTGCGTTCGCGTCTCAGAGCGCATCGAAGAAGACGAGCACGAAATCTCTCTCAAAAGTGACCTTGAACGAGTTGAAGCAAAGAGCGAGAAACGCGAGGGAAGGATACGCGTTGAGCGAAAAAGCAATCCTCGCGGGAGGCGATCGAGAGACAAAGTTCGGGTATTGCTTGATGTATTTGAACGCGATACAGAAATCGGTGAACGAGATGTGCTTGGGAGGGGTAGATTTTGAGGATGCGCGGCGGCGTCGGCGGCGGTATCCGTGGGAAGCGTTCGACGAGCGGGACGAGGAGGACGATTTGGAGAAGAAGAGAGTAAAGCGGAAGAAACAAAACGAGGAACGAGAGAGAGAGAAGAAGTTAAAGAAGAAGAAGGAGGAGAC
>Ga0222716_10001656_pt1 | contig 18519 bp, 20 predicted proteins | sample C33_13DmetaG_FD_165044 | JGI IMG/M metagenome (GOLD analysis project Ga0222716, IMG submission 165044) | Estuarine water microbial communities from San Francisco Bay, California, United States - C33_13D | ecosystem: Environmental > Aquatic > Marine > Unclassified | place: USA: California... | reverse complement strand
TCCATTTTTGCTTTGTCCACTTGGACAAGTTTGTTTCTTTTTTGGGTCCGGAATATTTTCCGCCCATCTTTTTATAAATAGAAACAGCAAGCTGCATAGCGCGAGCAGAATGCTTTCCTCCCATCTTAGCTTTCGCTTGAGATTTAGCTTTCTCCCATAGTCCTGGATTACTCTTCTTCGCAGCTTTCATTTGCCGGTTCTTTTAATGTCTTTAACTCTTCCTCTAGGTATTGCATTAACCTTGAATAGTCAATCTTATGTTGCATTACCACTTCACCTTATTGGCCCAGTATGCAGCGCTCATTTTACCTTTTGAAATATTTTTTGCATGCCTAGCTTTAAATGACGCACGCTTTTTTGCTCTTGCTCCGGTGGGGTTTGATTCCGTAACCGTATCGGCTCCTTGCTCACCAAAACGAATAAGCTTAGTCTTGTCGCCAACTTTTGCCAACACAATGTGAGACTTTTTAGGGTGCGATGGGGTTCCCTTTGGCTTATTGACGCCAGAAAGCCCATGCTTCTTTAAAAGATTCTTGATTCGGTCCTCCATTAGTATCTCTGTACTACTTCGTTAATCTCCGTATGGTGAACGTGGAGCTTCATATCAATTCCAGCTTCCCAGCGATAGCGCTCTCGACCATCGTTAAAGTAGATGATGGTAGGCAAAGACTTGATATTATACTTCTGCATTAAACCGGGCTTTGCCTCGATATCCATACGGTATACTTTAGCACCCGATATTCTACCGAGGTCCTTATACCCGTTCTTGGTGTTGAATCCTGCGTTGAACTCTATGACTGACTTCCCTTCAGGTTGTTTATCCGCATTGAAGGACAGCAACAGAAATGAGGCAATCAAAAGCGCTCTCATCGGATTTCGTAAAGACGGGTTTCAATCTTATCTAACTGAGTCTTGATTTCCTCAATGTTCTTGGCATTATTCATGATAGTCTCACGCACCAAGTTGTCTTTGAGTTCAAACTCTACACGGGATACCGCAGGCTCTGGTAACTTTTTAGCAATATCAATTTCGGCCTGTAGGTTGTAATACATCCCAACGGCAATCGAAAGCCCAACGGCCATAGCAATTAAAGTCTTAATGCTTAATCCAAGCACAGTATCCTCACCTACCTCAGTAAACTTGCCTTCGCCCTCGTATTTTTTCATTTCTTTGCGAATTTTTCCAGTCCAGCAATACCGAAAGCACCAAGGGTAACGATTACAAATGAGTTGTAGGTGAACTCATTGATGACCAAGTCCTTTCCGAAGAAACCGCTTGCTACGTCAGCAATCATAACCAATACCATAACAGCAAATGAAAGGAAGCCAATGATGGTCTTCTCGTTGTAATCATTGCTGTCCTTGAAAATGTCGGCAAATGCCATAACCTTATTCTTTATAGTTGTAAAAAGCACCATATTGAATTGGAATTGAGTTCTCTTGAGGCAAAGATAAAAAAGAAAAGGGGACACATTTCTGCGCCCCCTTTCTGTCTAACATTCAGCAGTTTTACTCCGCCGCTACCTCTTGCTCACTAATAACGCCAGTCTGGAGGTCGATGTTAACGTCACCGTATTTCTCCTGAAGCCCTGTGCGTTGTTCGTTCATAGACGACTCAAGCGTTGCGAGTTCTGTACGCAAACCAGAGAGTGTGTCATTGATTGAAGCAATTTGAAGGCTCAGGGCGCCGTAGCGCATTTGTTTGTCACGCATCTTAGAGATGATGCCGTTGATACCTTCCAACTCGTCAGTTGTGATTTTCTTTGCTTTTGCCATTTGAATTCAAAATTTGTTTATACAAATATAAATATCTTTTCAAGAATCTAGCCAATGGTGCGCAAAACGGTTAGCGGTGCCATTCTTTCAGATATCTGAGCGTCAACGTGTGACATAAGTTCAGACACCCCTTGTTCTCCGATGGCTGAAGTAACCCAGCCTGTCACAATTTCAGCCGTTAAGTCATCAAAAGCTGTGAAGTTGGCCGGGTCTACATCAATACTTTCATTACCCGACACGGTGTAAGAGTGTTGTCCTGATTCGTCAGCACCTGTAAATTGCCAGTGCACTCTGAATACTACGTCCGCTAAGTCTCCTTGAATTGGGTACGTTTCTACTTTAGAACAGTCCCATGAATAAGTGTTTGCCATGATTTGTTAGAATAAAAATATGTCTATATAGTTATGAGACTGCGTCTCTTCGTTTGGGTAAGTAATCGTAAAACTCTCTTCTGTGATTTCATTCACTACCGCACTAAAACCAGTGAGTTCGCCGTCAATGTATTGAAGGATATTTACACCTTCATATATCCAGTAGTCAGAGTCTTCAGGCATCCATTTCCATTGAACACCGGATTCAAACTTCTCTCTATTCATTATGAATACAGTTCTTTAGTGTTAGCAAAAATATCATCCAGTCTAGTGTCGTTAGAAGCCATATAGAAAGGGAATACCCATATGTAGCCTATATCCCCGACAAAAGACTGAGAGGCGTTTGAAGAAGAATGCGTAATGGGGTAGTAAGATGAATTATATGATGGGTTTCCGGTATATGAACCTGACGTTCCAGATGCACCGTTATTTGTTGTGTTTCTAGCGCTGGCACTTTGAGCGGTTATGTTCGTGTAGTTAGTAGTCCCGCTTACTCCCGTGCCCCCGTAAACTCCTATCACTACGAAGTTCCACGCATTGTTTGACATGGTATCGGTTATGCCCAAGAAACTTCTTCTATCCCCAGAGCCAGTGCCGGCGCCATCACCTGCAAGCCACGTAATAGCGTTTGAGCGGTTAGATGGATACTGAATAATCACACCAGAGTAGTTACTGTTTGATGTTTGTGAGTTGTCTGCGAAGATATACTGGAAGGCTGTAGGGCTGGCAACGGATGTTTTTACCCATAAACATATTGTTCTACGACCGCTTGTTGTTGATAGATGTGAAGTGCCTGTCTTTGTAGCCGCAGGCCAATAACAATACCTACCAGACGTAGTACTTGAGTTAGATAGGTATCCCCCCGCACCGCTAGTAAAGGTCACTCCATTCATTGTGCCGTAACTACCTGTCGTAAATACGTTAGGATTCCCCCCGGCGAAGTATGAACAGTTGTATTGATTGGTTGAATCATACACGTCAACAGGCCTTGAAGAAGAGTCTTTTATGTGTGGGTCAAACTTAAAACATGGATAAAACCCGCTAGACATACTAGATACGTTTGGCAAACTCAATGAAAATGAATCATCAATTTGCCCGCCATATGATTTATAATTCCCATCGCCTTCTACCGTGAGGGTAACAATCCCAGATATATGGATGGGATTGCTACCGCTAGTATCTACGCTTTTACTGATATAGCCGTTGTATGTATTTATGCTAATTGATGGCATTACTTACCTAGCATTGATTTAAGTTCATCAATCTGCTCCTGCTGCTCTTTCATAGCCTCAATCAAAAGACCTACGATGTTTCCGTAAGCGACAGCCAACATGCCGTCCTCTTGCTCGTGAACCACTTCGGGAAGAACCTCTCTGATTTCTTGTGCAATAACACCGATGTTCTTACGGTCCTCACCTGTTCTATTGAAAGAAACACCACGGAGTTTCATCACCTTGTCAAGCGGTGTCTCAATGGTCTCTACGTTCTCCTTCACTCTGGCGTCAGAGTAGGCTACAACGTCACCAGAGAATGTGCCCGTAACACCGTATATAGTAGACCATCTAGCCCCTGATGCCCCTAGCGTTTTAGCGTTGTCACTGTATGGAGTTAGGTTGCCGTCAACAGCGACCTTACCTCCTGTGCTAGGAAGAATATAGATATCCCTATCCGCTTGGATATGCACCCAAGAAGCGTTCATTGAGCCGATATCAACAGAACCTGTTCCGGTGGAGATGTTTACGGAGTTGTTGGCGCCCTCTTTAATTACGGTGCTTGAATCGTTGATTCGAATCTCTCCGCTTACTACAACGCCAGTACTTAATGTTTCAATTTTAGAAGTAGCATTATGCCGAAGTTGGACTCCACCATTCTCAGTGTAGTATAGAATCCAGTCATTATTTTGGTCATCATATAAACCGCCTGCGGAGCCATCAATCATTAGAGAAAGTATACCATCTCCATTATTGTTTGTGACCTGAAGACCCCCCCAACCGCCAGTTCCGCTCTTTATTGAAAGAAGGTCCGCTCTGTCAGTAGATTCAGAAAGTGTTACCCCTGAGCCAATCGTCACAGAAGTAACGCTAATCGCTGAGGGAACTGAAGTGAGATATCCGGCAGAAGCATGGTCTCCCCATCCGAAGGCGGTAGTAAAATTGTCGTAGTCTGCGGAAGAGAGTAGTCCGTCAGTGACTGAGTCAGCGATTTCATAGGTGGTGTCCGTGTCGGTCCATGGTACGTTAACGTACATCTTCTCGCTAGATAACTCTACCGGATAGTTCTTCCCGTTTTCAGCGTACCCAACTTTAAATCCACCTCTAACGGTAGATGTACCAAGCGGTAAAGAATAGTTGTTTGCTCCCGAATCTATGCCGTCAAGTTTACTCTTGTCAGTAGAGGACATAAAACCAGAGTCTGATGTAGTTGCATCCGAGTGAGAGTGTCCGCTTAGTGCAAATGCGGAGGCATGGTTTCCGTCAAGCAAGTCAGCATCCAATCCAGAACCGGCACCATCTGACCTTGAAGTCCAAATTTCTCTCCAACCAGGTGAGTAACCACTACCTTGGTCATTGTAAACAAACATCTTACCAGCAGAACCACCGGTGTTTGGTGCAATCACCAATGCGGTGATGTTACCTCTTGTAGAGTCCGAAGAATTATCAGTCCAAGTTATCCAAGAAGTACCAGCCGTTTCGGTAAGTCTGCCCGCATCACTTAAATTAAAGTTTCCAGCATAACTCCAAGAAGTCTTAAATACTGAAGTATATGAATCAAATGCTCCATCACTTTCCATTTCGGAAATCAATCCTGCGGTTGTAGCAGTACCAGTAAATGCTTGAGTTCCTAATGAACGAATATGGTCATAGTACGCATACGTGCCGTTGTGGTTGTGCGTTGAAGAAGCGTAGCCGGCAGCAGCATGGTCTCCCCACCCAAAAGCCGTAGTAAACTTGTCGTAGTCTCCGGAAGAAAGGAATCCATCATTGCTTGAGTCGGCATTTGTGTGAGTGTGGGACGCTGTGGCGTAATCTGTAGAAAGCGTAAATGCCGCTGACTTTACCTCACTACCAAAAATGAACGCCTTATTCGTGTCTGCCTCCAGTTGTAGTGGGTGTGGGCTTTCCCAATTGCCATAGTTTCCAGCGCCGTCCCTATCTGCTAGTACGTAAAAGTTATTTGAGTTAACGTGAATATAAAAACTATCTCCATCAGAATCATCAAGGTCAATAGTTGGAGTAGTACCCTCAATACGCAATCGGCTTACGCCAGAACTTCCCGTGAGAGTCAGAACACCCGTTACCGTTCCTCCGCTTAGAGGTAAATAAGAATGGGTGTGAGAAGCCGCTGCGTAAAGACCATCGTGGTCTCCCCAACTATAGGCTGTGTTCCAGTTTGAGTCGTTATATCCAGTTGCCGTAATCGTGCCGCTAAATGCCATATTGGTGTTAGTAGCGGTCATTCGGTAACTAAAATCGCTAGTTTCAGTATCGGAGTCGTGGAAGTCAATATACTTACCGATTTCCATTACGCCATCCGTGCCGACCACAACGGCACCGCCGTTCCACCAATCACCGCTTGTTGGAGTTGTAAGCCCAATAGTCACCGTACCCGAAGTGCCTCCACCGCTAATAGGTCCTGTAACATTTACTCCCGTAATATCACCAGTACCACCTGTTGCTACGGCTGTAACACGTCCCGATGAGTCTACTGTAATGGTATCAATTTTTGTTGAATTACTTGTAGAACCATAAGTTCCAGCGGTTATAATGTTTGTGGGAAGAACGTAGTTGTTAGCATTCTCTTCAACGCCTTGGAGTTTGGTGAAATCCGCAGCGGACATAAGACCGTCTGCGGTCTCATCAGCAACCTCGTATGTCGTATCCGTATCCGTCCATGGGACATTAACGTACATCTTCTCGCTAGATAATTCTACCGGATAGTTCTTTCCGGTTTCAGTATATCCGACTTTGAAACCGCCACGAGTAGTAGACGTCCCTAGCGGCAAGGAATAGTTGTTTGCTCCCAAATCTATGCCATCAAGTTTTGACTTATCTGTAGACGACATCAAGCCGTCAACGCTAGTTGTGGCATTGCCCGGCTTACCTTCTATTCTATCCCAGTCTGCTGTAGGCAGGTTATCGGTAATGGTTTCGTCTACAGTGTCAAAAGAAGTTACAAATGAAATAGACCAATTGTCATCGTAAGCATCTACATCCATAGAATAACCTCCATAGAAATCTCTTACAATAACTTGAGGATATGACCAAGTACTATTAGTTTCTCCAATCCACAGACAGTTATTCGTGCCGTCTGCTCCAAACCTAACTGCGTAATCTCTGTCGGTTCTTTCGGTTAATGTGGTAACAGTACAGTTTGTCCATTCGTTATTACCAGTAGTTTGATACAAGTATCCAGCAATATTCATTGTAACAGACTCTCCGGTGCTGTAGTCAAAAATGTCTACAACAAATTTGAGCATGTCGTCTGTACCGTGAACTGGTAATGTTATTTTAATTGCTCCGGTATGACTACCCGTAGTAGTCACATAGTAACCCCCCTTGGGGAACGGTATATAGCCGCCGCCACTATTAAACTCATGTATAATACTACCGGTAACCTTCATAGTTCCAGACATCGTTCCTCCACCAATAGGCAGATAGAGGCCATCGTGGTCTCCCCATCCGAAAGCCGTAACAAACTTGTCATAATCACCGGAAGAAAGGAAGCCGTCAGTAGTTGAGTCGGCATTTGTGTGAGTGTGGGATGCTGTGGCGTAAAGACCAGCGTGGTCTCCCCATCCATAAGCCGTTTGCCAGTTCGCAATATGAGTTCCTGAGAAGTGACCCGTATGATAAAGTGTATATGTGTGGGTATTGCTATTATCTCTAAAATAAAGACCTTCGGGATAACTACTGGTATATGTTCCTAAAGTGGCTGGCGCATCGGAATCATTAGCATCAGCCAGTAATTGGTACGCATATTCTATGTTTGATTTCTCACGATTGGATAACGTAAGCGACCTGATGCTCAATATATCGTTACCATTCATGTTCAAATCTCCACTCATGGTATCCCCGCTAGCCGCTACAAAATCGGTGGATGCTGCTGCTGCTGCCGTGCCTAGGGTAGGCTTATTCTTAATGTAATCATCAGCAGTTGTGGTCGTCTGATTCCAATCCGCTTGTACGTTAACCTCGGCACCATTAGCGATGCCATCAAGTTTTGTCTTGTCAGCAGACGACATCAAGCCGTTCTTGCTTGTGGTAGCAGTCTCTGTTGAGGCTTTTCCGGTAAGTAAGGTGTCAACTTCAGTTTCCGTATAGTAACGACTGTCGTGGTTGTGAGATGCAGCAGCGAAGTCTGTGGTTGCTGACGTGGCAGCGGAACCAAGTCCCAAGTTGCTTCGACCATTGGATTTCTCAGCCGCAGTATAATCAACTGCGGAATCTAATCGCAATCTATTGCCAAGGGCTGTTGATACTGTGGTGCTAAACGAAGCATCGTTACCTAGGGCGGCGGCAAGTTCGTTAAGAGTATCGAGAGCGGTTGGTGCAGAGTTCACGAGATTAGACACTGCTGTGTCCACATATGTTGTTGTAGCGTAACCGGACAGTGACGTAATATACCCAGCACTTGCGTGGTTACCCCATCCATATGCCGTGTCCCAGTTGCCAATTTTAGTTGCCGTTATGGTTGCATATGCCGAGCCATCATATAGTTCTAGATTTGCAAGGCCGGTCGTGGTTCCGTGATATGAGTAGAGTCTTAATGCGTTTGCACCGTCCTCATAATACATCCGAAGGAAGTTGGAAGTATTACCTCCATAATCAGGCATCATCCATCCTCTACTTCCTGTTCCAAACGTTTGGTATGTTGCGCTACTTGCAAATGCAGAAGCATGATTTCCATCAAGCAAATCGGCATCTAAACCGCTTGAGGCGCCATCGTTGCCTGCGTGCCATATTTCACTTCCTGCGGTTAAGTTAGCCGTAGACGCCCAGTAGGGGTTTCCGTCAGTACCCATCCCGAAGTAAACTTCAGACGGCGCTGATTCCCCATCATTTGCGCTAAACTTAACCCCAACCTGAAGTGCTGAGGCTGAAGTTCTTCCGATGGTTAGGGGAGAAGCGTTGTTGCCGTTCGCCACCGTTCCGCCAGTGAGCGGCAGATACGTGGTGGAAGCAGTGGATGTGGTCAGATACGTATTGGTATCAAGAGACACTGTGCCGCTGGAATCAGTCTTAAGCAATCCTGCGGTATATCCGGACAAAGTAAGAGTGCCAGTAATATCCGTAGCACCGGTTACCTTCAGTCTATTGTTTCCGGGGGAAGAGTTACCGATGCCTATATTACCGCTATTGATAATAGCCATCGCCTCTCTCCAGAAGGTGCCACCTACGTTATTATCCTGAACGTAGAATACCATCTCTCCCGCAAGGCCTTCTGCGCTGCGGTTGTTTTGTGCAATCTTGATAGCACCAGAGGTGGAAGCGGTTCCAGTACTAGACTCAATGTAGAATTCAGTAGCCTGAGCAGAACCTTTGATGTGGAGGAGCCCATCGGGAGATGTCTCTCCGATACCTACATTCCCTGTATTGTAATAGATATCATTACCGGTAGTGGTCCATTGGCTGGAGCCAGTATTGTAATCCGTTCCATCTACGGCAGCGACAATTTCACCGCTTGAATTGACTTTCAAAATGGAACCGTTACTGATTCCCGTTAACGCTACTGAGCTTAAAAACTTTTGAGACATATCTTACTAATCTACTGATTGTCAAAAATACAAAAAAAGAGGGGGCTAGGTATTAGCCCGCCCCCTCCATATGTAGTGGTATTAACTATATCAAGGCGATTGGCTCAAGCCTTCATAGGCAAGCGTATCACCATTCAACTTGGCAGCGTTTAGGATAGCGATATAATCACCATCAGTAACCGTGTTACCGAAGGTAACTTTAACCGTGCTAGTAGTAGGTCTAGTCACATCCACGTTTACAGTTTCAAATGTAGAAGAGTCTACAATCTGAACCATAATCTTCTGCGTGTTGTAGTCGTGAGTAATCGTATAAGCGTTACCCGTCTTGCTAACGGAATCCTGCGTTGGGTCAAGCGTAAACCACTTGGCTGCACCCATAAGGTCAGCAACAGTATTTACGTTAGCCTTCTTGATAATGCCAGTCTCTCCCGTTGCATTTTCATACATATAGAAGAAGTCATCACCAGCAGGGGTCATCGTGTCTACAGTACCGATATGGAGCTTTTGGTTAACGGTAGAGAAGTAATCATTGGTTTCATTCCAGATGAAGGACACGTTAGCGTCCGTACCACGCTCAACTTCAAAACCAGCATCTTGTGTAGCCGATGCAGTCTCGTCAGAGTTCAACTTGATGATGGAATCACCGATGTTTACCTCGTTAGAGTTTACGCTAGTAGTAGTACCATTTACAGTAAGGTTACCAGCAATAACAACCGCAGCACCACCAAACGTAATAGTCTCATTATTGCTTAAGTCTACCGTGCGTGTAATGTCTGGTTGCTCAAGTTGGCTGGCACCCCACATCAACAACTTGTACTGAGTCAAGTTGCCAGAGTTCGTAAGCTCTATATCATCGGCATTTACCGTGATACCCGTACCGGCACCTACAGCAAACGTGCGAGAAGTGTCAATAGCACCACCACCTGTCAAACCAGCACCTGCAGTAAGGGTGACACTGTCGTGTGCTACGTTTCTAGTGTGGGTAGTGTCAAGGGCTACATCGTTGGCGTTAACCGTAATACCCGTTCCAGCACCTACAGCAAGGGTTACATCTCCAGAGGTAGCATCGCCAGTAAGACCGCTACCAGCCGTGATAGAGCGAATGTCTCCGGAGACATCCAACCAAGTGCTACCGTCAGAAAACTTAACTACGTTAGCGGTTGAGTCATAAACGATACGTCCCTCATGGGCAGAGGCAAGAAGCTCTCCAGCTTGGGGGGTGCCCGTGTTAATAAGGTTTGCACCTACAACGAATTGCGGTTTGGCATTGACAAGCTCTAAGCCCCCTAAATCAATCGCCGATAAAAATTTTATAGCCATAGCAGATTAGTTAAAGTAGGCTTTGCCTGAAAAAGCCCCGGATTCAAAAGTTAGTTTTACGTTGTTATTATCAATGTATTCTACAATGCCATATACCACAGCATCCGTAGAGCTTACAACCGTTACAGAAGGTTTCTTGCCCAGATTATGTTGGACATTCCAAATGGAGGCTGGACTACCCTGCTCATGAATGTAATTCGCATCGCCGCCACCACCAACGACCCCAGTAATAGCTACAGAGCCTGTTGGCTGTTTTACAACAGAAACACCAGATACTGACGTTTGAGTAACGCTAACATTGACAGTATCGCCCGATTGTACGCTGATGTTGCTCATTCTGAGATGTCCTCGTTAATTTTAAAAATTCCGTAAAGCCAAGTTTTTACAACTCCCGTAAGGGAGCTTTGAAGGTCGTATACATATGTGCCCGAGGTAACGGCAGCCATAGTCGCAGCAGGAGCGGTTATGGTTAGCTGTCCAGACGCATTGCCAGAATACGAAAAAGAGTCATCGGCAATAATATCTGAGGAAGACGTGTCTGTATCCTTTACGTCCATCTTCCAAGCATATCCGGAAGATAAGTCAAGAGCACTTCCGTCCGCCTCAGTGAACGTGACAATAAGGCTGAATGTGTCACCTTTTCTACAAGTGATATCAACCCTTTGTGATGTGTCTAGATTTATAGATGTTACAGCCATATTGCAAATTTATGTCTTTTATGAAAGCAATTCTGAGAAGCCCTTTTCTTCCTCTTCAGGTAGTTCACCCCGTTCGCCTTGGCGCTGAGAAATAAGCTTGCTCTGCTCTACGGCCTGCTTTTTAACCCTATCGTCCTTCCTGTTCTCCTTCATTTCCTCAAGGGATTTTGAAGAATCAATGGAAGCCTGAGCGGAGTAAACATCATACTGACCCTTGATAGACTCTAAGTCTGATTTGAGTTTGTATTCTAGCTCTAACATCTGAGCCTTTAGCTGCGCCTCAAACTGAATCTTTTGCATCTCGAGCTGAGACAAGACCTGCTGCTCTTGCATCTTAGACTGAGAGGCTACCTGAGCGGCTTGCTGATTTGCTTCAGACTGAGCCTGAATGTTCTGCAACTGCTGCTCTTGCTGCTTTTTAATTCTTTGCTTTCTGCGAATTACCAAAAGGCGTTCGGCCTGGTCAATATCCTTTAACTGGCGAATAGCGATAGCGTCTTCAAGGTCGATTTCTTTTTGAGCAAGGGCAATTTGGATGTTTTGCTCCAAATAAGCTCTATCATTGTCGTTCATCTCCTTGATTACACGAACCCCAAAATTATACATGGGGAGGTCTCTAAAGGATGTTATAACATCCATATTCGCCTTTCCAATGGCACGTTCGTATGCTTGGTAGATAATTGATTTCGGAGGTAGAATCTGCAAGCACTTAATTACGTCCTCACACACCTTCCTGTACAATACTAAAGAAGCATTGGTGATGTCATAGATAGCGTTGTTACCCGCAGCCATCGCTTGCTGGCGAACACCAACTAGCTGGTCGCCCTTGGGGGAGGAGCCGTCCATCACTTCATTGATTCCGGTAGTGTCCCGAATCATATTCAAGTAGTGGTTGTAGTGACCAATAAGCTGCTCAATGTTACGGATAGCATTATTAATCTCACGGACGGGAGGGTTTTGGAAACCGCCTTCTGGATTGCGAGAGCGGTAGTAGAATACACCAGTTTGTTCGTAAATGTCTTGAATTTCAAGAGGTTGAAGCTCTCCGCCCATGCCGAGCTGTACGTTCTCCAGGCCCTCAATGTCAATCACCAATCCATCAGGCTTTGCCTTTGCTACCGCCTGCTGAATCTTGAGATGAGAGATTTGGATTTGGTCAGCAAACGTAGTGACGCCAGAAACCAAAGACTTGGGAATCATGCGTCTCATATTTACAGCGATAGGGCTGTAAGAGAGGCGAGTCTTCGTTAAGTCGTGTATGTTCTTTGGGACGTTCTTTTTGGGTCCGTAATCGAAAATCTTATCACATCCGATGATAAACTTGCCGCCGTATACCGTAGCATTGTACATATAGACGGGCTCACGGTCATAGACGCTGTTGGCCTGAGGCTTATACATCTGCCCCTTATAGTAGAAGCCAACATTTCCGTAACGAGACTGCTTCTTCTCAAAAATCATGCTATCAACAGACATGAATTCAAAATCAAGCACTTCAATCGTGTATTCGTCGTACCCGTAATGATATGAGTCTAAACCGGAATCGTACCGCGAGTCATTGAAGCGGTTAGGGTTGTTTGAGTACTTGTTGCGCACTGCCTTGGCAATCCTTTCGTACTCCTCCTCGGTGAACTTATTGCCAGCAATACGCTTGAGCTCAGCGATACTCATTCGCTTAATGTGTCCCGCATAAACGATATCTGACAGGTTCGGGTCTTCAGTGAAGGAGTGAATAAATCTAGCGGGGTCGACATATTCGGTTACGATACCGTAGTTCGGGTCGTTGTTGCGTTTTACGACAGCAAGGCCACAGGTGACGAGGTCCTCAACACAGCGTCTGTGGACCTTCTCATCATAATCATTCCAAGACAGGGTCATCTGAGTAGCAATCTGTGCTGCAATCTCAGCGTCGGTCTTGATGTTTGTCTCTAGAAAAATCTCCAGTTCCTCTTCGGTCTGTGGAAGCTTATCGGGGTCTGTATCAACCTCAATACCCAGCGCTTTCGCTTGAGCAATGAAGTCTTTGTTTTCGATACGAACTCGAACCTTATTCTTCTCTAAGTCTTTTTCATTCTTAGAAAGGGGGTCTGTAGCTTCTACTTGAGGATATGGTGATGAAGAAAGAATCTTATTTACTACAATCTTCAAAAACTTAGGAATGATAGGAACAGGTGACCAATCAATATTAAGCAATGAGCCATCCCCATTGTTCGGGTTCAACGACGACAGCAGCTCTTTATACTTGCTAGTATCTTGAGTGCCGTTGGCATAGTCCCGCGAGGTCTCGAATTCTCTAAACCTTCTTCGGTAAAGAGAGCTCTCAGAATCTAACGAACCCCACTCTGAAAAAATAGCCTTTGCATACTTAATTCCGTATGAATCAGAAGACTTTTTTTCATGGCTTGATAAAGGGTCAGGGAAGGTAGACTCTGCATTTGTCGCTATCCCATTATAGTCCATATTGTTAGCCAATCTATATTATATTGGCAAATATACAAATATTAACCACGCGCACTTTTGAAGCGACGGAAGAAGACCTTCTCATTGAAATCGCTTTTCTTGACTGTCTTTTTTACCTTCTGAGCGGCAAGGAGCGCTAATCCGGCGCTGATAGTTAAGTCAAACTTTGTACGGTCGTCTATGCGAAAGTTAATCCAGTCCTCTAGCGTTCTGTCAAAGTACATCCTACCCATCAGGGCAGTTTCCTCATTCATTCCTACGTGGTTATGGATAAAGTCTTCAACCGCTTGAGCATGCGCTTGAATGACGTCCTGAGAGTTAGAGGGGATTCCTTTTGTCTTGGAGCCATTATTTAAGCCGAGGTGTGCAGGTCTCTCCATAAGGTATCCATCGTAACCCCTTGATTCAAAGTACCTTGCGATTCCGTACTTGTTATTCTCTATGAGTATAGGGTATCCATAGAATACCGCAGCCATCAAAACATCCTCATAGAATATCTTGGCGAGCGGTGGTCGGGAGGCATACTCGGCAACAAACATATTGCTCGGATGCTCCATATTGAACTTATTATACAGGTGGCAGGCACCCTTAGAGCCGCGTCCGTCGACCGTAGCGTCTATATCATAAGAGTCAACACCCCCACAGCCCAGAAACTCATTTGGGGCCACTTTCTTACCATTAAATGTAGCTTCTTTGTTCTTGAGCTCATCTGGTGGCATCCAGCATACGCGCCATCTTCCGTGGACGTCTGGCTTAAAAACAACCTTTGTGTCTTGTATGCCATTTTCCCAGACAAAATTCCCAATCACAACGGGGTTGGGGAATAGGTCCATATTGTACTGAAGCTGCTCATATATCTTTCCGATATTAAATAAGCTTGCTTTTGCTGAGTCCCTAAACGCCTCGTCCTCTACGAATGGAAACTGACGAATAACCTCGTTGAGTTCGTAGCTATCGTCAATGAGTGCTTTTCGTTCGTTCTTTAAGAAGGTCTTAGCGCCAACACTTATAATATCCCCGGCCTCTCCAATAACTGGTTCTTCCGGGTCTTCAACAATGGGGTTTCCGTATTTATCAAAGAATCCCTCAAGTGCCTCGTATGCAGGGATAAAGATGGAATATAAACCGCTTTTGGTCCTTCCGTTTTCATTTCGGTCTCCGGGGTCTGAAGAATAATAAAGGTCGCGGTACTGACGGCCACCCTTATCCAATGGGTTTACGGTACTACCCACTAATGCCTTGCCTACAATCTTCCTACCAACCAAAAGGCAGGTACGGTGAATACGCCAACTTTCCCTGATGTCCGTAGGCTTTTCCCATTTTCCAGCCTCATCGAGGTACAGCACGTGAAGCTTTTCCCCGTCATATGCGTTGTTGGTGGTATTCTTCCAGTTTATAATTGTGTTTAGCGCTTCGCCCGTCTGTGATGTCTTGTTCTTTTTGGTGATTCGCTTAGAGGGTTCACGGAATGCCAGCTCCATGCGTGGATTTGTGGTTCCATCCTGAATGGGCTTGAAGAAAAAAGGATACGAGCGGTATATCGAAACCACCTTTTTCATGAAGATGTTTTCCTGAGCGTCCGTACCAGTCTTTGACATAATACCAAGAAGCTTGTCTTTAATTTGAGAAGCCTCGTCTACCAGAACCGCGCTACACATATTGGTATACCCAGAACGCCTACACTTGGTGTAAATCTGCCCAAGCGAACGTGGGTCCGCCTCGCAGGCGGCCATATGCAAAAATAGGCGTCGCTGAAACTCCAGGTAGCTGGGATACCCAATGTCAATCTTGCTCCACTGCAGGAACATATAGTGATGTCCAGTAATATATGTTGGAACACCATTATTATAGAACCATACACCGTTACGGCGGCGGTCAAACTCGCGCTCTATATATGCCGAATGCTTTTCTCTGAACTCCCGTGGCGTCTCATACCACTCATCCATAGAGCGGACGCCCCCTAGCTCTCGCGGGGTGTCCTCCCGTCGCCAATACTGGTCTTTTTTCGGAAGGTCATGGAAAATAATATCCGTCTTTTTGGGCTTCTTCGGTAACTGTACCTGTAGACCCGAAAGCTCAATGATGTCCCCATCGCTACCGTTGGGACATATATTAATAATAACGTCTTTTTCTTTAACAATTAACCCGCTCATTTTTTGACAAACCTCTCAGCGAAACCGCCTTTGAAGTCTTTGATTTCTTCAATATTACCAGTATCCGATAAGTCGCGTATCATCTCCTCTAAACGCTGACGCTCTTGCAGCAGTTCACGAGCATCTACGGCTGTTTGTTTAATAGATTGAAGTTCTGCCTTTCGCTGGGAGCCTGAAAGCTCTTGGTCTACGGGCTTTTTAATCTCTTCAATCATATTATCGATAGCTGTCTCCATAGAAGTCAGCAACCGACGAGCGGCATCAATCGTTGTGAACTTTGGCATACGTCAACATTGAAGTGTTCATCCGCCAATACTTATTACCATCGAGTTCCATCTCGTAGTCGGCATCCCTTTGGAAGAATACCCTATCGCCCTTCTTTAAGCCAAGGTCGATAACTGCCTCAGAATCAAAGGCTATTTCGCCCTCTTTGTTGGGGTCTTCTTTTTCCCTGTAGATGTGAAGGATATTACTCTTAAACTCTGCCTCCTGCTCCACGGGCTTTATGAATACCCAGTTTTGAAGCGGTGATATCTCCCCGGTCTCTTTAGACTTGAAAGCATATGCCTGCGAAAGGATGGGCTCTTCTGGGTTGATGGTAACGTAATAGATATCCTTTTCTTTGTCGATTACCTGAGGCGGTTCTATTACTACGTGATGGTGGAAGTACAACGTGTCGCCAACGCTTACGGGTACTTTGAATTTTTCGGGAATGGCAATAACCTCGCCTTCCATAAAGCGATGCTGGAACTCATTGAACTTAGCATCCAAATAGAGTTCCTTTTCGCCTACCTGTATCGTGTCTTTGAAACGTTTAGGTATGCGAACCAGATAGTGTCTTAGTGAGCGCATTAAAAATTACAATCATATTCAATTAAACAAGGCATATCTTCTACAGACTTCCAGAGCTTTGTTCCGGTAGTCTCGTCTGATATATAAATTAAGTATCTGCGTTTGCCCGTATTGTGGAAGTGGGACTTGTCAAGGAGAATAGCATCTACGGATGAATCTCCTGCGCGCTGGCCCACAAAATAAGCCATGGCGTCCTTGGGGTTAATACCCACTACAATTTTTCTAATAAGTTCCATTTTAATTCAAGCTTCTCCTGAGCTTCCAAATTTAAGCCAAAAATCAATACTATCAGACCTATCGGGTTCAGGGTTATATTGTTCGTATAGGTGAGTAAGTACAGCGTCAAGCTCATCCTCATCTACAACGGTCATTCCAGTGACAGCACGGATGCACATTTTTTCATCGCCGGGTTCTAAATCGCCAGAAACGCCAAAGATAAAAGCGGATACAAACTTATCACGTAGCCCATGCTTGTCTACCAAGTCTGATATGTCGTCAATCTTATCTCTAAGCTCTATAAAGAACTCTAACTCTTCCATGTTGCTATCCATATCAGAAAGATACGAATAACTATTAAAGCTTCCGAATGTGGAATACGCTGTACTGGTTAAGGGTAGCCGCTGACGCCGACGCTTTAGCCTGAACAGAAAGGACATCACCGCCTCCAAGATTCATGATGGTGGTCTGCGTGATGAAGTGCTCACCGGCAGTGGCAAACTGATTTTCTGACGTCCCTTGTGTGGAGCCGTTCACATTAAAGTAGAAGGTGATTCCAACGTTAGAGGACGAGGTCGTCAGGTTTGCAGAAAGGGTGATTTCATATAAGCCGTCCTCATTAATAGTAACGGAGTCGTTAGTAGACCCATACACGTCGGAAAGAGTGTATACAGCGGATGCGTCACCAATCTCTACAGTGTCTGAACCGGAAGAACCCGTAGCAGCAAAAATAAGGTATTTATTGGTGGTAGTAAGAGAGATGGCTGGGCTAACACGTGCTACAAGCTCAGGAGCTGAAACATAGCTGCTAGAGATAATTGCCGTTCTTAGATTGTTATAGGTGATAGATTTCCAAGAAGAGGTGCTCTCGTCCCACATCAAGAACTTATCATCTGTAGCGTAGGTGCTAGATGTGATGGTAGATAGGTTAGCGGGGTCATCAAGGGTAACATCGCTGCCACTGATAACCACTGGGGAGGCTACAGAAACGGTAGAAGAGGTGAAAGCAGTAGAATCCAGCTCTCTGGTGACAATGTTATTAGTAGCGCCATCCAAGAAAAGAGCTGTAAGCTCCGTAGATGATGATGCCGGTGCCGTAGAAATGTTCAGAGTGCCCGCAACTTCAACTGCATCAGTAGAAATCTTAAGGGCACTGTCGTTTCCTGCGCCGTCTTCAATCACTTTTGTAGATGAAGTAAGCGTTCCTGTCTCTAGCTTAAGCAGCGATTGATAAGCGTCTTTTACCTTTTGACCTGTTAGAGTAGCCATATATCCTTAATTTTGTTACAAATATAACTTTTAATTGAATGCCTAAGCGTAAAGGAGACCGCCAGAAGATGTTCCGGGACTTTTCAATGATGAAAACCGAGGGACTGAAGGCTAATTACCTAAAGAACTTTGACCTTGTAATAAAGAACACCGTTAAAACACAGCCCATTACATACTCCGAGATGATGTTTATGATATTCATCTACGACTATGAGTTCTTCACCATCGAACATATCGTCAACGTCTATAAGAGGAGCTATATGAAGCTAGAGATTCGGTTGTTATACCCTCTGCTGAAGAAGGGCTATATATATAAGCACTTTGATAAGCTATCCCCTAGCCAGTCTTATGAGGACCATCTATTCAGGGAGGAAACGAAATACAACTACCGCGTCAGATACGCCCTATCCCAAAAGGGAAGGATGGCTGTTGCTAAGTTCTACCGTAAGATGGAGGGCGATGAGCCTATCGACTAGTGGGACTTTTTAATCTTAAAGGGCATCTCAAGCGCCGCATTAGTATGCGGTTTGAACTTCCCTTCGTGGGGCATTAGGTAATAGCGACCACGCTCTGACATCCAGTGGTAACCCTCTGGTGCCGGAACCATCACCTTAGTCTTTACCTTCTTAGCCTTCATTACTTCTTTCTTAGGAC
>Ga0222716_10001653_pt1 | contig 18533 bp, 9 predicted proteins | sample C33_13DmetaG_FD_165044 | JGI IMG/M metagenome (GOLD analysis project Ga0222716, IMG submission 165044) | Estuarine water microbial communities from San Francisco Bay, California, United States - C33_13D | ecosystem: Environmental > Aquatic > Marine > Unclassified | place: USA: California... | reverse complement strand
TACCATTGTACATACACCCATCCTTATCTAATGTAATTATTAACTTTTCCAAAATCCAATCGTTTTGTTCGATAAATTCTTTATTATTTTCGAACTCAGTACGATTGAGTTTTATGAATCGTAAATCCTTACACCATTCACCCAACTTTTTCTTTGTATCACAAATTACATTTGGATGTTTGAATCCGATATAAGCAATATCTTCTTCGGTTAGGAATCCTTTGTTGTAATCAGAAACTACAACCATTGGATATTCCCAAAAATCTAACTTAGGTAATCTATCACCTATGTTATCAATATTTTTTTCTTCATCAATTCTTAGAAGTAAAGTATTTGATGATTCGTGAATGTGTCTGGTCTTTGTGATTGGTGCTTGTTGATGTTCAAAATCGACATCAATATCCAATGCCATTAAATTAAGCATCACATTCATTCCCATTCCACCATTGTAAACTTCTCTTTTTGGAATAAAAACAGGAGCAGGTCCTTCTGGTGAAAGTCTTGGTGTATCTCCATAAATGAAGATATCATCACATTGTTCTCCTATTAATAATACTCTACTCATCTAATAACTTTGTTGTTGATAATCCTTCTACTTTTGGAAAGTAAACGATTTCCTTTGCATGCTTTCTACCAATGATTCCCTTATCTTTGTATTCTTCTCCAATTACAAAAATATCAGGTTTGTAATCTTTGATTAAATCAGATAACTCTTTATCCGAATCAAACACTACTACACCATTCACACCTTGAATTTGAAGTAGATTTGAGATTCTTTGATTTTGAGTATGGAAAGGTCTATCTTCTCCTTTTGATTGTTTGATTCTTTTATCAGAATCAATTCCAATCTTTATTTCACCACCCAATGAAACCGCATGTGCGATTAATTGAAAGTGACCATAATGAAGAACATCAAAACAACCATTTAACCAAATCCTTTTCATAGGAACTTTTCTAATTCGTTAATTACCATTTCTGATGTGATTGATTTAGTACATTCAAATTGTCTATCGGTATTTTTATGGTCAGGACACCAATTCCAATTACCAGCATCTAATTTTAATCGATTAAAACAACCACTACACTTTCCATTGGGTGTTCCAATTCTAACACAATCTTCCATCTCTGCCCAATCGTATGAGAATCCACTAATCAAAACTGTCTTAGTTCCCAATCCCCAACTTAACCAACTTAATCCACTACCAATACCAATAAATGCTTTAGATTTAACCATTTCATCCATTACCGATTCGATTGGTCCTTCGGGATGTTTGATAACTCCGTTTGGATTTAGGTTACCCATATAACCATCCCCTTCTTTAGAAAGTAGTTTTACATTATACCCCCTATCGGTTAACCAATCAATTACTTCCTGCCAACCATTTGGGTTATTCCAATATTTTGGTTGAGCAGTACCATGCGTAGCGATAGTAATTAACTTATCATCTTTTTCAACATTTCTTTTTGGAAGTTTTGGTTTTATTTCTTTATACTCCAATCCTAATATATCAGTTGCCATTTGTTGCATTGTAACTGATTTTGGGTCTCTTGGATTTTTAAATAAATTTATATTACCATCATCATTATAAAATAACCCCAATGAGTACATAGCGTATAAATTAGGAACAACTTCACCTGGCTTTACAAACTCAATATTTGGATATTGATTTCTTAACATTGTATTATGGAATGTAGATGCAACCATTTTACAATTGTGTTTTTTACCAAATTCTTCAATATATGGAAACCAGGCCAAAGTATCTCCCAACGCTTTAGAATCTATTGCAATATAAACTCTTTTACCATTAGCGTTATAATCTTCTTCGTGAAATAAAGAATCACCCTTCCAAACTCTAATTCTCCAATCTATAAAATAACGTATATTTGATTTAGCCCAATGATTTGTTTTTAATTCGGTTTCGTAGTGAATAATGTTTGTTTTTTTATCAATAATTTCAACTTTATATGTTGATTTTTCTGAACCTAATATTTCTACACAAGGACCATATACATAATCAATTTTTACATAATCTTTAATTTCAACTATGTTATTGATATTTCTTTTTATATTATCGTAAATCATTTCCAACTTTTATTTGTATTATCTAAAAGTGATACTCCTTCGGCTTGTTTTGAAAAAGGATAGTTTGTTGTATATCTTAATCTTCTATGATGATAGAATACATGATTATACCATAAATCAGCTACATCCCATTCACAATCTTTTATTCTATCCATATACCATTCTTTATCTCTATTTGGTATTAGGTAAGCATGTGCCCAATCCTGATTGTAATCTGTTTTTCTAAAATTATCATCAACATCCCATCGAGTCCAAGATGGATTATCTGCGAATCCAATAAAAGGAACATCATCTCTTTCTGAAATAAAACATGCTTTATAAACTATATCAGAAAAATCTTTTAAATTAGAATAAATAAATGCATCTGCTTCGAAGATGAGAGTGTAATCATAGTTTTCAGTATCAATTTCTTTTAATGCGTTTATGTGTGCTAAGTAACACCCATAATGCCTACCAGTAATATTTCCGATACCTTGGTCTCCTTTGTATATTGGTGTATCCGAAATATCATCAGGTCTCCTACAAAACTCCTTTGGTGGCAATCCCTCATATACTTCGTTTACCATTGGTTTATAATCAAAACCTAACCTTTGTAATTGTTTCAATGATTTTTGAGAAATAATTTCTCTTACATCATCGGGTCTTGTCATCATATGAATGATTTGAATACGTGGTTTTCTTTTAAACCAAACACTCCTAATCTCATTATCGATTCTCTCAATTTGCCCATAAAAATAATCATTTACCGCATTTACTATTTCAGGAAATTCTTTAATGTAATCATCTCCAGCTATAATACTACCTGGCTTTACCTTATAAAACCAAGAGTTAATATCATCTCTTACATCATTATAAGAATGCCCAGCATCAATCATTACAAAATCCAATGAGTTATTTAAAAAATAATTTGATGAATTTACAGAAGTATCCTTTATTACATTTATGGTATTCTCATTATCTGATATAATTGTATTATCCATAAATTCGGTATAGATATCATTATCAAAAACTTCTACAGTTTTTTTGTGGATTTCTTCATCTAAAGAACCTTTAAAAGTATCTATTGTAGTAAAGTTTATTTTTTTACCACTTTCTTTAATTTTATTTGCTAAATAATTTGTTGATTTTCCGAACCAAGAACCAACTTCTACAATGTTAGAATGATTTGGTAATTTATCAACTACATCATCATAAAATTTACTATATGAAAACCAACCAGGAATTTCATTAAATTCAGGTTGTAGTTTTTCTAACAATAAATTTTTAGTATTGTGAATATCATCATCAATGTAAGTTACCAATTCAGTATTATCGTATGTATCTAAATAAGTGTGTAGTTTTCTGAATATAGATGGTAACCCATATGAAAGCGCTTCTTTGATTGAAAGTGGATTTAATTCTAATTTAGAACTAAAGTAAAATAAATCAGATGCTTTGTAAAACTTATCCGTATCATTTCGTTCTCCCCAAACAATACAATTTTCAGGTTTTGAATCCATCAAAGGTTTCCAATAATCTTCAAAGTTCATAGCTTGATTTCCTACAAAATGAAATTTAATTTTATACTTTTGTAATAATCTAGCTACATCAAATATCTCACTTTGATTTTTACCAACTGAAAACAATCCTACCATTAAAACGTGCTTCCAATCTTTTTCAAATCCTAACTCCTCTTTTGCAGAATTTTTATCATATTCAAAATTATCAATTGGGTATTCCCAAACTTTAGTATCAATTCCTAAATGTTCAAATTTTCTTCTACTCCACTCTGATACCAAAATGTATCTATCAGGTTGATATTTAATTTTATCTGGGTTTGTGAAAGAACCATGTGTTGAACATACAATATCAAACTTTCGTTTTTTGTTTCCAAAAATATCATCCAATATTTGATGTTCGATAAAATGTTCTGGTATTTCAGTAAAGTGAATAATATCGGGCTTTTCTTCATCGATTATGGAAAAAAGTTGTTCACCTTTATTTTCGTATAAAGTGTGAAGTTTTACCAACTTACCAATTTGATTTTTTTGTACAACAAATACTCCTCCACTATGGTCGTTGTATTCAACCACTTGGATTTCAAACTCATCTTTAAAAGTTTGTATTTGTTTAAGAAGATATTGTGGCATTCCACCTGTGGATAGGTGTGATGCTACATAAAGTAGTTTTTTCTTTGCCATAACCTATTAGATACACTTTACTTCGTAAATATACGAAAAATATTCGAATTATCCAAATTATTCTTCAAAAGTAATTGTACCTTTATCTAAATCAATTTGTCCGTTCTTATATTTCTTATCAACTTCTGAGAGTTTTTCTTCTAATTCGAAAATGTACTTATCATTCATTGCTCCATACTTTTCTTCATTATCCGAAATCTCATTTAGTTTTTTAGTAAGAGTTCTTTTTTGAACAGCCATTTGACCTAAAAAGATTACAATCTTATCAGTTTCATCTCTAAGGAATTTCAGTCTATCTACGATTTCCTTATCTAAGTTTTCTGTTTTTTGTACCATTGTATTTCTTTATTTATATATAAGTATATATGAATTGGATTTAACGAAAAATTATTCCCAATTTGGTGGTGTATCTAAAGATGATGTAGGCCATTGTGATTTTAACTCATCAAGTGTTGAAAATGAATCTAAAGTAATGGTAGCTGGAAAATCTCTTAAAGTATTTTTTTGTAAAGTTATAGAATGTTGCGTATCGGTATCATAAGTTTCCAACGCTCTCATAAATTCTACATCCAATTGTATGAATTTTTCTTTTCTATGTTCTCTAAAAACTTTTAGAAAATTTTCTAATGCTTTTGTTTTATTTAATGACCAACTCATAATGATAAACTTTGTGTTACATGCTCATTTAAACTTTGAGTAAATGAATTTAATTCACCAATACCATCGTAGTTAGAATAATCCCAACTATAATTATCAAAATCAGGTGGAAATTGTGATTCTGATACTATTTCATATCTACAATTATCAGGTACTGATTTTTTAGCAACCCAATCAACTCTAACTCTATAAACATCATTTGATTCACTCACTTCTTGTTCGGTAGTTGAACCAATTCCCGTATCAGAAAGTGATTGTGAGGTTTCAAATATAAAATACAACTTATCCATAATTTATTTTTTAGTTATTAATCTGAGAATAAAACAAAATATACATATCTTGGGTCTCTATCAGCATCATTGTTATTATCTTTAACATTTATTTCAACATTAGTTGATTTTACTTTTACAGCATTATTAAAAGTAAACTCAGCATCTCCTATATTTGTTCCAGGCCCATTATCAGTTGCACCATTTCTACCATATCCATTTGCAAATCCCAATGCAGCTGACAAATCAAAACCAGTGGTATTCGTAATAGATACCGTAAATCTTCCTTTTTGTGCTCTAGTTACACCCGAAACATTATGTGCATTATAAGGTCCTTGAATTGTTCCGGTTGTACTTACACCAAAATAACACGCCGCAACTAATTGCATTGTACCAATTGGAGTTCCGTTTAGTTCTCTAAACCAACCTTCTCTCCAATAGTTTGCACTACCACCAATTTGCCATCCCGTAGTAGATGGGTTTGTATTTGCAGTTGTAATAGGCATTATATCACCATCCGCGTAAATTGCCAATTTATCATTAAATGAAGTACCTTGTGATACTTCACTTCTAGATTCAACTTTTATACTACCATCTACTACTTCAATTAATTCAGGAGTATTATCATCTTGGTCTCTTCTATTTATTCTAGAATATCTACCAGTACCAGATACTACTTGTATTCCAGCGGGAATAACTTCAATAAAGTTGTTATTTCTCTGAATACCAAGTTCGGTATTAAATTGGTACATTGAATAACCACCATTCAAATATATATTAGCACCACTATTATCAGAATCAAATGTAGTATTAAATGCGGAATTTACATTAGAATAAAATGTTGAAGATGAAGATGTACCAATACCTTTATCTAATGATGTTCTAGAAGATATTATCATTTTAAATCGAGCTCTATAATCTCCCTGAACTGGTATAGTTGCTGTGTGGGTTTTTGTACCACTACTGACACTACCTGCACTAGTGGCTGCTTGTGCTGAACCCCATTGTTCATAATCCCATACTAAGAAACTACCATAGTAGTTATGAGAAATAATATCATTTGATACATAGTTTACATATTTTGGTACTGTGAATGTTACTACTTCTTCTTTTCTTTCAATCCTTTCAACCTTATCTACAATTACCTTTTTCTTAGAATTACCATCTTTAATCCAAATTTCAGTTTCACCTTCTACTATGTTTGGAACTCTAATTTGGCCTGAATTTTCTTCGTTACCAAATAACCAAAAACCATGTGATTTTGAAACTTCTATTTCCTTACCACCTACACTTACTTTGTAAACTTCATTTACATCTCTTTTTTTAATTCCACCTAATTGTGTAGATACCCACTTTTCGTTTTCACTATCCCAAGATAATATCTTATCATTCAAAGTAATATCTTTAGCTAACTTCTTAGTACCATCTGATAAAGTAATTTCAGTAGTACCAACAACAGAGAAAAATCCCCCACTATCAACAGCAGTCCATATTCCATATGCATCCGAAGCTCCATAATTAGTCTTACCATAAAGATATCTACTACTTACAACATCACCATTACTATCAATTAACTGAAAATATACAGTAATTTGCCTATATCCTCTACTTGGAAATATATCCATTATTCCAGTTCCACCATGAACCTGTCCTTCATATGATGGTTGATAATTAGGTTCATTTGATGTAAAATCAGCAGTAGGAATACCACTACTATTCATAGTAATGGTGGGATAACTAATATCCGTAATCGTAACATCACCCTTATCTAATGTTACAGCATTTGAGTTTGCTGAGTAAATATCAGTTGTAGCTATATCAGGTGAACCATATGTGTCGGTGGTATTAACCCCAACTAAGAGGTTATAAAAATTTTGGTAAGTACCACTAAAGGTAAATGAACCACCAGCACCCGATGGGTCTGTAAACTCATTTTGTGTACCTACTGTTACTCTTTCAATATATGATGGTGTTAGTTCAACTGCTTCACCAAAATCATATATGTAAACCCTATTACCCATACCAGTATGGTTTTCACAATAGTAGTAGAATGACATTCCACCCGGGTCACCAATCAATCCATTACCCACAAAAGGTAAAGTCATACTAGCAGATGGGGTAATTTGAATATATGCACCAGCGGTACCAGGGTCAGCACTACTTGTTATGATTAAGAAATTCTGTCCAGTTTCCGATGTATCTAAAGTTGTTGATGTGTTATATCTTCCACCATATGTACCAGTACCATTTTCTCTCATTGAGAAACTAAATTGATGACCGGATAAAGATGAATCGGATAAATCAAAGTAGTATCCTGCATTTTGAACCTCACCTGGAGTACTAATTGCATTATATATACTTCTTTCTAAATGTACTACCGGTGCTCTCTCCGAACCACTTGTGAATCTATCTATGTAAAAAGCACCAGCAGCTGAAGTAACTGACATCGTAGTTGCTGATTCAACTGATTCTGGTGTGTATGATGCACTATAAATTTGAATTTCCCCAACATGCGGATTAAATCTAATTTCACCATCACTATCTCTAAGGATACCACCTATTTGATTTCCTTGTCCATCTACTTCAGGATCTGTAATTATCCATTCACCAATTTTACCAGCATTAGCTTGAACTGTTCCTTGTATAAATGCCTCAGATGCCGATACAATACCATCACTATCTACTGTGAAATTATAAGAACGAAAATCGTTTATACCAAAGCTTGAACCTGAAATATATCCAACTTTAATAGATGGACCTGTTATTGTGGAACCAGTTCCTTGTAGTGAAGCATTTGATAATGCAATTACACCATCGTTATATATAAAGAAATCGGAACCAGATACCAATGACATTACTGGTGCGCTTGATTGACTTGGGAATCCTAAGAAAATACCCTCTTCTTCAAATGATTGAGTTGCCTGTCCTATTGAAATATATGGAGAAGCGTAATTATTTGCAGCATCAGCATTTAATGCGATTACAGGATTACCATTTGTACCAGTACCAACATTTACAGTTCTATTAGCGTAAACATCTTGTGAAAAAAGAATATCAGTTGCTACTGATTCAAATTGAGCACCAAAGGTTTCCCAATAATTTGTATTGGTTGGGATGATGTTACCAGCAAAAGTATCTGCTCCATCATAAATTGCCAAATAATAAGTTGAATTATATTCAACAACATCTTTTCTTGTATCAGATGAATTATATGTTACACCAGCATCATTTGCCCATTCACCCCTATAAGTTACACCAGCACCAGGAGCACCAGATGCACCTGCGGTTCCAGATGTACCAGATGCACCTTCAACTGCTTTTGTAAAAGATTGTTTTTTAACAACTCGAACTATATCACCATTTGCCTTTTTATGTTTTAATACATAATTAATAAATCCATTATTTAATGCAGATGAAAAATTGGTTAAATCACTAACTACACCAATAGTTGTACCATCACCACCAAGTGTTGGGAATTGTGCACCAGTAAATCCTTTATATGTTGCTGCCTCTATTGTAAATTCTGAATTAGATAATGTGTTTCCAGAACCACTAAGAATTTGAAAGTTTGTATTACCATCAAATGCCTCAAAATCAAATTGTATAAATGCATTTGCATCAGCTGTTGAACTAATTTCATACCCATCTGCAAAATCAACTCTCCATGTTGTTCCAGATGTATTTGTTAATCCAGCAATTTTTGCTGACCTAACTTCCGAAGTACCATTGTAAAATGATGTCTCACTGTTTACATCATATACCCATAATAATCCTGCGTCAGCCAATACTTTCCAAAATTCAATATCACCGGCAGTATTAGATTGTATATCTGCCTCAACAAATATCATATCAGTATCACCGGCAGTAATTGAACTTTGACAAATTGCTTCAAAGTTTGTGTTTGTACTAAGACTTGTTGGTTTTTGGAAAGTCAAAGAAGTTGCACCCTCATATGCCTGTATATCAGTTCCACTATCACTAAAATCCGATACCACACCACCTACATTTGCTTGTAATGTATGTGATTCATTTGTTAATACGGATGTGATTGAATTAGAACCATCTGTAAGTCTTACAACTGTTATTTCATCAGATTTACCACCAGCAGTAGCAGTAACAGTAACTGCGGTGTTTGTACCAAAATCTGCTTTTAATAAATAAACAGTATCACCAGTTGTGGTTGGACTAGCTGCGAAGAATCCATCATAAAAAGTTACTGATGGTGAACTTGTCCAAGATGTTACAGTTCCTATATTTTCTTTATTAGCAGTAAACTCAATAAAATCAGGAGTTAGTACACCATTTGTTCCTTCTACAAAAGATTGACCCGTTGCAGATAATCTTAGAGTTTGTGCTGCTAAATCAGATTCTTCCCAATATGATGTGTATGAACCACCAGTACCGGGTTCCGCAGGATAGGTTGATGTTGGATAAGGTGGAGTACCTTTATCATGAGCTTGAATACATTTCCAAGTTATACCATTATTTGAAACAACATCGCCTAATAAGAAACCAAATCCATCAGCTAAATCATCCCATAAACCAAACACTCTTGTTTCTACTTCTCCCTCACCAGTTTGTCTAATAGCACCTCTAATAATAAGAGTTTCACCATCCCACTCCATAGATTTATATTTACCATCAACATCAGGAGTAGATTTTAAAGACATGATACCAAACGTACCTTGTGTACCCAAAGCACCACCATCATTAGTCATTCCTAAGAATACACCGGGTTGTCTAAATCCTTGAGTTCCTTGCTGTCCAATAGCTATATATGGTTCATCCGTACCACCTACAATTGCTATATTAGCATTTGGATATGCATCAGGCGGAGTACCAACATTAATTGTTTCTTTTACAAATGATTGTTCAAATATTGCTAATTTTGCAGCAACAAAGAATTCCTCCTGTCCTAATGATTCCCAATAATCGGAGTTTAGAACTCCACCAACAGTTGGTGGTTGTGTTCCAGCTGGAATAGTATATGTAGAACCGCTTTCCTTAGTAGCATAATAAGTATCATATGGTTCACTTCCATTAGCAGAATAAAGGACAGCATCTCTCCTTTTTTGTTGTAAGTTAAAGATATACTCAATTGAACCAGTGTAAGGACCTCTAAATACTAAACCAGGTCCAGTTGCTCCTTCGAAAACAGTTGAGAATGATTGTTGTATAAACTGAGTTCCTCTTCCATTTTCAAAATCAATTTTGTATATGATAAAACCTTGTGTGTTATCTTGTGGTAAGTTCCAATCACTAATACCAGATGCACTAGCATATAAATCTCCAGAAGAAGATACGATTTCCCTTCCATCTCTTAAAGTTCCTTGTGTTAAGAAAGTTGAAATATCATGTACCGATGCTGAGAACTGTCCAAATGTACCAATTGGTAAGAATGTAATTGGGTCCAATGTTTGTTCATCATATTCTTCAACATATTGTAATTCAGTTCCACCTTTATATGCTCTAATTAATGTATTACTATTATCAAAATAAATTGTACCATCAACTTCAACAGTTACCGAAGATGCTGGATTTGATAATTGTACCGAATAAGCCGTTGAACCTTCTTTGATACCACTAATACTAACACTATCAGTATCAACCAATGCACCATTTGGATTACCATCTCGTAATTCAACTGTATATGTTCGTATTGAACCTGTTCCCGGTAATGGGGATAGGTTATTGAGAGTATTATCCGTTGATGATACTTGTATTGTACCACCCTCATCATCTAAAAATTTAAAGTAGGCAGAACCAGTTGTATTAAATGCGGTTGCTGTTAGTGTTACTGTCCCTTCTGGTGAAATTTTTGTACCATCACCATTATATACAATTGTATCAGCAGATGTTGTTAATGATACTTTTCTTGCAGCAGTACCATCGTTTACTTTTGAAAAAGTTTGTGTTTTTGAAACTATTCTTGGAACACCAGCAACACCAGCCTTTAAAGAATAAGGATAAACTTTAAAGTTGTAAGTTACACTAGCTGATGGTTGGTTTCGTTCTAATCCGCCAAATCCTTTAAAGTGTAATATTTCACCACCAGATGATAATACACTACCAGATACACTTAAATCTCTAAATGAAGATGATAATTCGGAGAAACTAATATTTGATGCCGATACAGATGCTGTTACGAATGTACCAGGTCTACCACTATTGGATTCATCGTAAAAGAAAAAATCATCATTTTGTTTGATAAATACTTCAGTTGATGCTTTTGTATAATCACTAACAAATCCACCTTCATCCGCATTTAATGCAACAGCGATTGGGTCTAATGTTACTTCAATTGCCCCACCACCTTCTACAACTTTTGTGAACTTTTGTATTCTACTTGCGGTTACCAAAGATGCGGTAAAATAAGGATAAATATCAAAGTTATATTGTACACTAGCGCTAAGAGCTGACATTGTTTCAAACCCAGCCAAACTCATTGTGGTTGTAGAATCACCATCTAATGTACCATATACAATATTGTTGGTTACAATCGATGTTGTTGTAAACGTACCAGGATTTCCACTAGCAGTATTTATCAAAAAGTAATCACCTTGCGATACTTGAATATTTGTATCGGCAAGTGAGTAATTATATACCTCACCTTTGTGATTTGAACCCAACGCAATTGGATTTGGGTCAATATCAATAGTAATAGCATCTTGACCAGGTAAACCATCAGGTGTAATAAAGAATGATTTATTTGCGGTTACCGATGCCGAAGTAATTGGTTCAGTATAAGTAAACTCTAAGTTTAATTGTTTTGTTGGTGTAGCTGTATAATATGGAACACTATCACCCGGTATACCACTATTTATTAAGTTACCACCAAAATCAGTTACAGCTACCGTAATCGTATCATCAAATGCTCCAGTTTCATAGAACATATAATATTGAGGTAACTCAGTTAAAGGTTGTATCGAAGAAGATGGTTTGATTACCAAACTTGCCGATAACGGATTTAGAGTTGTACCCCTTCTTTGGAAAGATGCGGTTACAATTGATTGTAATGGGTCAAACTGAGAAACTTCTCTTGGTTTGTATTTGATATTAAATTGTTCAGTTGTTGAACTTACAATACCATTATTTAAACCATCTTTTAAATCAGTTAAAATTTCAGATGTTAAGATTGATTCGGATGTTGGCCCATCCATTAAATAAATCGTTAACTCATTATCAATCGCATCTCTCGTAAAGATTGCGTTATAATCTATTTCACCACTTCCGGTCTCACCAGCAGATACACCTTCTAAGAAATTGGGATTTGTAATTGCTTGAGAAAGAGATACATAAGTTTGAGTACCATCTAATGAAGAGGAAAGTACATGCAATTTTGCATCTGAGAATCCTCTTTCCAGTCCACTTTGTAGATTGATACGATTGATACCATCAACTCTTACCGCTTGAATCTCTAATGTTTTTGATTCTTTATTTTTAATTTGTAATCCCCTAAATGGCACAATCTCAAAACTAACACCACCTTTACCATCTTCAACTCTTGTAATTACAAATGTATCAGATACTCCTTCAACTGCACCAGTATATCTAATGAATTGAACAGTGATATCATCTCTTGAACCTGTAAAATCTTGTACTCTTAAAAATGGCTGTCTACCACCATCAACATCCCAATCAGTTAAGTAACCAGGATATTGCCCACCAACATATTGTGATGATGATAAAAGATTTCCTCTAAAATCATATGCACCAGATGTATATGTAATTGAACCAGTTACTAAATTAGTTTCAACATCCAAATTAACAACAAGTGGTGGAATTGGATTTGCTGGATTGGATGCTGAATCAAATGAAAAATATAAATTATCCGGTGTAATTTCTAAACTTTTTTCAAATAAGTTAGTATTACCACCTACAAATGTTTTTGTTTTTTCAACTCTTACTGGAATGAAGTTGTTATTGATATCGTAAAATTCGAAACGATAATCAAAAGTTTCTTCAACTAATGTTTTTGGTACTTGTTGAATAAATGTAATTTCATCGGGTGAGAATGAAGTTTCTTGAGATGCCTTCAATGAAACATTGTTAACATACCAATCACTACCACTTACCTCAAAATATAATTTAGCAGAATCAAATGTATCTGCTATGATATTTTCACTAAAGTTTGTTTTTTGTAAAACACCATTAGATGCGTTGATTGTAGTTATTGTTTGAGAAACACCACTACCATTGTTCGAACCACTTAAAAATACTTTTAAATAATCACCACTTACTATACTCCCACTAAGTCTAGCGTTAAAATCTAAAGTATATTCTACCCCATTTTGAATAGAAAAACTTTGCGATGTTATAAAATAATTGTTTGGTGATGAATCTAACTTTGCTGAATTATATAAAAAGTTTTGATTAAAGGTTACGTTTATATCGTTTGATGATGTTATCCAATAATCATCTATTACTTGTTGTGTAAAGAATCCATATGGTTCTTCTTTTTTAGCGAAGGTTGTTATATCTCTTAACACTTCATTTGATTCTAATTGTATCTCTTGTACAAATTCGTAATCAGTTAAGTTTGATTGAGACCTTCTAAATACTTTTACTCTCGCAGCATCACCTACAAAAGTTTTCATATCAGTAATACTAATCTTAGCGAATGAACCAGTTAGTGCAGTTGCTAAATCACTAACACCTTCAATATATGGGAATGTTAATGAATAATCTTCATTTGTAAACGATGCCACTATATTGTTTTCCGAATATGGTGGTGATACGATTATTTCATTTTCATTTACTATTTCATCAATTGTTGGTGAATATGTGATGTTATCAAATGAAATAGTTTGTCCTTCAATTGAACCAGTCCATTTGTTACCACTATTAACTTTTAATCGATAGCTGGTTGGAATTGTGAAGTTCGATAAATTTGTTCCAGCTATTGGAACTAAAGGAATACCATCTAAAGAACCCGTTTGTGTTACTGATGGTGGATTACCACTAAAGATTGGTTTTACAATCTCATCAATTGTAACATCAGGTCTACGATAGAATCTAACTTTATCTTCGTTGGCTAATAATTTATTTACTTGAAAAGTTCTTTCCCACTTAACATTATAAGCCCCCTTCCATTCATCAGGAACTTGCCTTTTAACTCCGTTTTCATTATAATCTTTAAGTTCACCTAAAATGGTAATCTTACCCAACCCAATTGGAGTATCGTTATAAATGTAAACAGCTACTAACTTAGAAATACCTTCATAGTATTCTGGGATACCATTTCCAGGTTCATAGTAAATTGGGTCTCCATTAACATCCAAAAGTTCAATTTTAATCTCAGTTGATTCTTTTAGATATTCAGACCCCTCTATTAGGAATCCGTTCTTACCACCAGTAAATGTATCTTTAAATTCGGTAATTCTGAAATATTCCGAATTTGGATTTTCATCTACTATAAAGGTTTGAAACGAAGATAATTTTTGTTCGGGTGAATATTTTTTAATTCTAGCCATTAACGAATAGTTCCTTTAATTCCACTATAAATATTTCAAAAATATAAATTAGAATATTTATTCTAAAGAAAACTAAAGAGTTCTAAAGAAATGAATAAAAAATATGCAATGTTACAAATTGATGCCGAAGTTCATCAATTATTAAAATCTTTTTGTAAGGAAAAAGGATATAAGATGAATGGGTTGGTGGAAAGTCTAATCAAAGAAAAAGTAACATCCAAACAAACCCAACCACAAAACATATTAAGGTCTAACTAACTGCTCTACCTTTCATCTTTTCCCAATCCCTATTATCACGAACCGAATCATTTGTCTTTTGTGTTGCCTTCAACACATTGTTTTCAGTATTTAATTGTCTTGTCAAATAGATGATTGCGGATAAATCCTTTGGAAAACAATGACCACCAAATCCAAAATCACCATCGTGTCCTGGCACATTCCAATGTGAATCACCTAATCGTTCATCGTAAGTAGCATACTCAACTACTTTATCATAATCAATTTCTAATGCCTCACATAATTGATAAATCTCATTTGCAAATGATACTTTAACTGATAAGAATGTGTTAGTCAAATACTTTACCATCTCAGCATGAGTTGAATCGGTTTTAATAATATGTGCATTAGGAAACACCTTTGAGAAGATTCTTCTCAGTTTAGTTGTTGATGGTCTTGGTCCACCTAAAATAATTCTATTTTGATTTTCGTAATCTTTGACAGCATTTCTTTCAGTTAAAAACTCTGGATTAAATACTATATCCAATCCATCAAACTTTTCATTTAATCTTTGTGTTGTACCAGGTGAAACCGTTGATTTAATCACAACTGTTTTTGCTTTACCATACGAATGAATTTTTTGTATAGTACTTTCAACTAAATTTGTATTACATCTACCAACCTCATCCATTGGAGTTGGTAAACATACAAAAACAATGTCTTGTGTCATTGTAGATTGTTCATTCGAATTACATTTTGTCGAGTCCAAATCGTATGTAAGTATTTTGAAATATTGTTTGAACTTTTGGTATATTGCATTTCCTACAAAACCTTGTCCTATAATTCCTATTTTCATTTATTAAAATTTAATGTTACTGAATCCATTTACTTTTTTAATTTCCATAAGAGAATCTACTACATCTCTCATTGAATCAATATGTGATATAATCATCACAAAATCAAATTGTGTTTTCAGATATGCGAACAACATATACAATGATGTAAGGTTCTCATTATCTAGTGTTCCAAACCCTTCATCGATTACTAAGAAGTTAGGACGAGGAAGATTACATACATTGATTAGAGCGATTCTAATCGCTAAACCACTAATGAACTTCTCCATACCACTACACATCTCTAAACTCCATTTCTGGTCATCGTAAACGATGTTAGCGTTGATGTTCTTACCATCCATATCTAATTGTAATCCGAAATCTACAATCTGACCTAAGATGTTATTGACCTCACCCTCAATCATTGGAAGTGCCTTTGAAATCAATTCGTAAGATACACCATCTTTACCCAATGAATTTAAGTAGTATTCGTATAATCCAAATTGTTCTTCTAACTTTTCTACCTCATCGATTCTATCTTCGATTGTTTTCTTTTGATTCGTTAAAGATGAAACCTCACCATTTAATTTAAGAAGTTGTTTATTTAATGTATCTACATTTTCTTTTGATGAAGTCAATTCTGCTCTTACTGAAACCATTTCAGTTCTGAGTTCTTTGTTCTTTTGGATTTGTTTTTCATTCTCCAAATAATCGGTGATAAGTTGTGTAACTTGAAGAAGTTCACCATTTAGTTTGATTTCTTTGGTTTCGAATGTTGATAACTTGTTGATAAGTGTGTTAATATCTCTACTTACTTTGTTTTCATCTTCTTTGAGTTTGTTAAGTTCTTTCAACAATTCTGGATATTTCTTTCTACTATCGATACCCAAAAGGAGTTCGTTCTTATATTCAAACTTTTCTTGCTTTTGAACTGAGATGATTTCTAAATCTGCCTCCACACCAACTTTAGCATCAATGATAGATTCAGAGTTCTCCATACAAATCTCACAATCCTTATTGTATTTGTGGGTTTGTAAATGAGCCATTCGTTCCAATAGAGAATCCTCTCTAATCTTCATCTTATCCAACTCATTATCTAAATCCTTTAAATCCGATGTGTACTGATTGAATAACTCCGCCTCTTTGGTGATTTCATCCTCATCGTATCCATCAATCTTTTCTTCTAATTCGATTTGAGTTTTTTCCAACTCATCAATCTTAGATTGTGTTGTATCTCTTTGAGATAACAAGTCGGTCAAAGAAGTTTCTAAAGTCGATTTTTTAGTTTCTAACTCATCTAAAGAATAATTGTCGGATTTAACTTTAACAATCTTTTCGTTGAGAGAGATTAATTTCTGATTGTGCTTCTCCACTTCATCCTTTGAAGCGTTCAACTGAATCTCCATTAGTTTATACTCCGATTCTTTGGATTTTAATCCTACTTCGATATCAGCTAACTTTTGAGTGAAATCATCTTGTTTGAACTTTCTAATCAAAGAAGCGTTATCTCTATTCTCTTCTTGTGCATGTGAGTATAGTTTATCAAAGATATCTACACCCATAAATTGTGCTAAGATTTCTTTTCTTTCACTTTGTGATTTATCAATGAATAGAGCGTTATTCCCTTGAAGAGAAAGTGTAGTAAGGACGAAATCTTCGTATGTTCCTAAGTATTGTTGAATGATGGAGTTGGTATCCCTCCTTTGCTCTCCATTCAAGGAGGTGATACCACTCACATCTTCTCTCCAAAAGTTTACATCAACTTTTAGATTTCTTCCCCTATTAATAAGTTTAGCTCTTCTTTCAATAAAGTAATCTACATCTTCGATTTGGAAGTGTAGTTTACAATAGAAGTTACTCTTTCTATTATTAAGGATATTCTTTGCTATATAAGTTCTACTCGTCTTATCAAATATACAAAAGGATAATGCATCAAATAAGGATGATTTACCACTAGCATTAGGTGCGAAGATACCTACCATACCTTTTGCGTTATCAAATCTGATTTTATTGTTCTCACCATAAGAGAACATATTAGAGAATTCAAACTCTTTTGGTGTCCATTGAATATTTGGTGTTACATCATCATCTACCAACTTTGTGTTGATTTCTCTATTGATTTGTTGTATCTTATCAACAGTTTCTTCATCTGCCAAATACTGTCTTTCTAAATAATCTTTGATAAGTTCGTTTTGGAACTCTACATCTCTCACATTTCCAATTGCAAGTTTATCATCAAAGTTACCAGTCTTTTGTTTAGATAAAGTATCCATTCGAGTAACAGTGAACTCTTGTACTTTATATTTCTTTTTGATTTGGGTTAATGCCTTTTTAATCTGAGATGGGTCAGTATTTGAAATCCTAACTCTCAAACGAGGTTTCTTGGGCATATCAGTAACATTGGGAACAACTCCATCATTTACATCTAATGTGTAGAATCCATAATCATTTGGAATATCAACTTCTTCAAAAGTTCTACTTTCAACATCCCATAATAAGTAACCATGTTTATCTAATGCTTCTCCGTGATTTTGTTGAATCATCGAACCAGCATATGCAATGGTTGGTGAACCCAATGTTTGTCTCCTATGGATATCACCCAACATCACCATATCAAATCCTTCAAACATATCAGTTGTGAATGAGTTTGATGAAACAGTGTATCCAATATCAGTTTGTGCTAAGTTTACAGGTCCGTGGAATAAACAAATTTTATTCTCACCTTCTACCAATTCTGCCTTCGGCCAATTCTCTTTTTTATCGAGTATCGAATAAACAACAAAAGTGATGTTACCAAAAGGGTAACTCCCAGTATCTCGTAA
>Ga0222716_10001641_pt1 | contig 18604 bp, 23 predicted proteins | sample C33_13DmetaG_FD_165044 | JGI IMG/M metagenome (GOLD analysis project Ga0222716, IMG submission 165044) | Estuarine water microbial communities from San Francisco Bay, California, United States - C33_13D | ecosystem: Environmental > Aquatic > Marine > Unclassified | place: USA: California... | reverse complement strand
GGACGCACCTAGATCGATTCTAAGCGAAGGCATCGATTATTGGGGTGATACCCCATTCCGACCAGCGAACGGCTCAGGATCGATCCTACGGACGCTCAGGTGCATGCTGATGCTGATCGAGGGATTCGATCTAAGCAGTTGCGATATTCGATGGGGTGTATATCGAATCGAATCAGCGAACGGCTGGTGTCGAATGCTAGCGGGTCAAGAAATGAGGGTGTCGCTGATCGATGGCGAGGTCGCTGACGGGAGGGCTAGCCCGTAATTCGAGCCGATGCCAAAGAATCGCTCGAACTCCTGCTGAAGCCCGCCATCTGAGATCGTGGAGTTGTTCGTAATGCTGGCCGTGAACTCGTCGCCGATCGAATGGGGATCTGAGCCGCCCAAGAGTTGGTAGGCCAAGCCGCCAGTTTGCAACTGAGGCATCTCAGCGATGACCAGGCTGTCGACGTACACCCGAGAGTTGTTGGCGAAGTTCGTGCCGAGTCGGATGTCGATCACGCTGCCCTTGGGAATCGAGGTCGGGCTGAAGCACGTCGTCGTGAACAAAGCGTAAGACGTTCCAATGCTCGCACTCGCAACCGTCAGCGACATGGATCGGCCAGTGACGAGGTTGTTCAGAATCACTCCGCTCGAGTTTCGTACTGAGATAATGAGCGAAGCGACTGGCGCAGCCACGGCATACTTGAGCGCGACCGAGATTGAGTAGGGCCGGTCCGGGTTGATTCCGCCCAGCGTGCCAGATGTAGAACGGAGAGGCTGGGACAGAGTGACACCGGTCGATCCGTCGCCAGTCAAAAGCATGGCGTTCGTTCCAACGTACTCGTCGGTGGTCAGCCTTACCTCGCTGCCAGCCGCCCCCGTGTCGATCGTCCAGCCTGATGGATCATTCGAACTGAAGTCCTCGAAGTCAGAGTTCGTGCAGACGTTCTTGCCGGGAGTTCGGCCACCGTCCACGCTCGAGCTCGCCACGATCAGCGTCCCACGAGTGCCGGTTCCCTTCGGCCAATCCTCGTCGAGGTTCGGCACCGTCCGGCTGCCCGTGACTCGAAACGCTTCTTCGCCTTCAGCGATAAGGCGGCGGGTCGAATCACGAACGCACTCAGCCCGAATCGTCTCAGTCTTGATCGACGGCCAGTCTTGGAACAGAGTGCTGTCCGACGCTGCGTACCCTTGCATCGGCATCAGATCCGAAAGCAGCATGATCCCGTTGCCTGCGTTCAGAGAACCAGCGGTCGCCTTGTTGTCCGCCGGCAGCGTGACGTAACCCGCCGAAGGCCTGTCGACCGTTGACGAGCCGGCGACCATCTGGCGAATCAGTTCGCGAGTCGATTGCTGGACGCTCAGTTCGCCGACTGTCGTGTCGTCGTCGACCATCTCGACCAAGGTCGTCTCGGCATCTGAACGCAGATCGCTGACGATCCGGCCAGCCGTATCGATCTGGCCTTCGATGCGATTCGTGAGCGTCTTGACCATGTCTCGGTCTGCGTCGCTGTAGTTGGACATCGTGTCCTCGTACTCGGATCGCAGTGTCGTCTGGTGGGCTCGGACAGCCACGCCGAAGTCGAAGAGTCGGCCAAGCCGAGCGAACAGCGAAGAAAAGGTTACGGCCATATCACTTGTTTCCTGTTGGAAGGATCTTGTTCAATCTGGCTCTACGCTCTCCGCACCGCCCGCACTTCTTGCCAGTCAGACCAATTCTCGAAACTGCACGAGCGATCACGTCGCCCATGCCACGGAGCCTGCCGCTGTACGCCGGGCAGATGTCGCACTCAGATTGCTTCGGCTTGCCGCCGAATAGTTCAAGCAGACAGATGTCGCCTTGCTTGTGGTCGCAGGTCATATTTCCGGTTCCTCGTCGTACAGCGTGAAGTTGTCGAATGAAACTTGGTTCGAATAAGTCGCTTCGTAAATAACTGTGACCGACTTGTTGAAAATCTCGTCAGGATTCTGGATGTCTATGTTTTCGCTGACCGTGAACTCGACATTCTTGTATCGCCAGCAATCGTCCACGTTTGGATCTGCGTCAGCCAGATTCACCCAGTTCGTTACGCCGGTCAGGGTGGTGGAAACTCCAAAGTCCAATCTGAAGTTTGAAGATTCGGCTTGAACGGCGTCCATTGGTTCGCTGTCCGGAGAGCATTCATCTTCCTCGGGGCCGATCACAAGGAAGTTGAAGAAGGACAATCGATCGTCGTCTGTGCCAACGCCGGGAAAAACAGAATTGGTGTAGTCGTAGTCGAAATCGAAGCCGTATGTTGCTCTCCGCCTGTAAACGTCAGCGGGATCTTGAAGGCAATACTGCCCCTGATTTCCAAAGCCAGCGGACACAAGTCCACCCGGTTCGAAAGGCTCTTTTATTCTTGCGTTCGACGCTGACTTGTTCACAAGAGTCAACGAATCGTCGCCAGCAGAATCATTCGTGAACTCGACGGTGTTAACTTTGCTCGAACTGCCGGAGAGTTCCAACTGTGGCTCCGGCTGTTCAAACTCTAAACCAAGTCCAGCGGCTCTAAAAACGTAAGCCCCCGCACTGCCGGTGCACTTGTATTTTACTGTGCCGCTCACATTCAACCGCCAAGTGCCAGCGACTGTAAGCGTCGTGATCCTGTCGCCCAGATCAGGATTGAAGATTGACGCTTGGCTTATGACTTCGGATTCGCCTTGGTACTGGACAGTCCGGGTCATCGAATAGTCCATCGTCGCCCACCCACCGCAGCACGACGGCGTTTCACTGCAGCAACATGCAGCGGCGTAAGCGTTCACTTCAATACTCCTCGCCGTAAACGAAGCAGCAGATGTGATCGGCGTTGTCGGCGTAGGCGAAGAACCGGTCGCCGGGCTCTAGGTAGATCCGCTGGTCGACGAGTCGGAATGCGGTGTTTGCACTGACCGCGTGGTTGCGAACCAGATGGAACTGATCCGCGACTCCTTCGTCTGCCGGGACGTGATACAGATCGACGTTGGTATTCCCGCTCGTGTAATTCACGAAGTGAATCGAGTCGATCGTGATCCGCTTCGTGGCATCGCAGCGAAGGATTTCAACGGCGTTCGTTGCGAGCGTTCCTATAGGCCATCGTTTCTTCATTTCAGCACTCCACTCTCAGTCGAGGCAGGTCAGTGATGTAGCCAACGTACACGGGCTCGAACGGAACGCCGACATTGACTACGGTGCCGTTGAAAAAAGTGCCCGGCTCAAGTTGTTCGGGAGTAAGAGTTGGGTTGCCTGTCACGGGCGGGATGTTGATCTGATCCGGACCGCCGATGTGAAAGAACGGGATCAACTCGTCGTCGATGATCCGGATCTCGTACTGGCCTTTGTCCAGACCAAAGAGGCAACGCCGTGCGGTGTAGACGAAAGCAGGGACTTCGCCGCCGTCGCTTGTGGCAATTGACTCTCCTTCGCCCAGTGCATTGACGATTCGGAATAAGCCGCTGTAACCGCCGACGCTCGGATCGGTCGGGATCAGTGGAACCAGAACGTAACGCTTGCCGCCATCAGTTGCGTTTCTTGCGATGCAGATGGCGAACCCTTCGCTGAACTCGCCATCGACGCAGATTGCATAGTCGTCGCCGTCGTCGTCCGAGCCACCCTTCCGCGTGACTGCCTTCTCTTTTGCCAACTCCCACTGAACGCTGTCCTCCTGCTCGAAGAAAGTCACCACATCTGTCGGCGTCTGGTCAGACTTATCAGCGTCCTCGCCAGACAGCACGATGACTTCCTCCCATTCGAATCTGTCCGCAAGTTGTGGGTCTTCCTTTCGCTTCGCATACACGAGCATCACGCCGCCGAGCAGTCCGGTCAGTTCGTTGCTCGAGACGCCAGCGGTTTCGATCAGCGGCTTCAGTGCATCCAGACGACGCATGACCTCGTTCATCTGAGCGAACGAGATCGGGCCAAGCGAGCCGCCGGTGAATCTAGGAAGATCAGTCATGGGCTAAGGATACGGTACTGGAGGTTCACATTCGCCGTGTTCGCTCTTGCGTAGGGTGCAGCCGTTCCGATCCGACCGATGGAATACTCGCCGGGAAGTAGTTTCAGAAACGCATGAAACGTCGAGGAGACTTGGAATCCAATCTCGACGTAATTCGTCTCGTCAGTGTTTCGGAAGAAGTAAACGCCGCCGACCGAAACGTCCGTGACACTCAACGCTTCGCCCTGAGCCGCAGATCCCGAGTGGCTGATCTCCTGAACGCCGCCGTCTCCCTTGTTCGACGCAAGGTCGACCGAGATAGAGCCGGGGTTGAAAGTCTCGTTCAAGTTCGTCGCGTTGATGGTCAGCGACCCGTTCATTCTGATTTCGTTAGCCATCTTGTTTCCTAGAAGTTGAGCGACAGTCTGTCGAGATTCTTGGTGACCATGAACGGCTGTATCCAGTAGACCTTGGTTGCATGGTCGTTGCTGACGAACGGCCTGCCCTCTTGATCGACGAACGGCGATTGCTGCAAGTGAAAGTCGCTGTCTTCAACGAACGAGTGAGCGACTTGATACACGTCAACGCCAGTCCGCCGAACAGATGCACCTCGATACAAAACCGTACCGATCCCGAACCCTCTGAAGATCGACGAGTTGCGACAGAAACGAAAGTCGCGGTATCGGTCGAGTTCAGGCTCGTTCACGGTTTCGGTCAGCGTGAATTCTTGAATGTTCCGCTGAATTGAGATCGGCACGCCAGCCTTGTCGATCGGCTGGCCGCCAACTTCATCCTCGTCCGTTGTCGGAGTGCCTTCGCTTGGATAACTAAGTGGCTGCGAACTCGTTCCCCTGCGGTAAGCAGTGACAAACTCTGCTCGAATCTCCGCAGTCTCTTCGACGTACGTGACTTCGTTCGGCAGTACCTCGGGCGGGCCTACCTCGGGCGGAGTGTCTGGCGGTGTCTGCGGACTGCCGCTGCTCGTCTGTTCATAGGTCCATTCGACTCGCCAGAGATCGGTGTGCCCAGGCACGAGTGCGATGCTGAAGTCGCGAGCAAGCAGGCCGGGGAAATCTGGATGCGACTGGAACTTTCTGGGCAGCCCGCCGGTGCCAAGGATGTCGTAGACGAGGCCCGGATTTCCAAGCCCCGAAACGTGAAAGATGCGACGGCCGCTGCCTCGGCCACCGCTGGTCGAAAGCGTACGGGATTCCATGAACTCGGTGACAGTGGTCGTCATATCAGGCTGACCCCGAAGTTGGCTGTGTTGCGAACGATCTGTTCAAGCAGTTGCTTCGACTGAGTAGAAACCTTCGTCAGCAACTTCGCTTCATTCAACTGAGCCGATACGCCTGCGGTAAAGGATCCGCCGGCAGTTCCAAACGTCGAGGTCGCTCGGCCTACGTCTCGAAGTGCTTCGGCCTTTGCCTTCGTGATCTCGTCCTCGGCAGTCTTGATCTTGTTGACGAGCACGAGGCGCTGCTGGTCGATCTTGAGTCTTTCAGCCTCTTGCTTCTTTCGCTCTTCTTCCTGCTTCTTCTGCTCTTCGCCCAACTGCAGCATGAACTTTTCGTGCTCTTCAGCCTTGGCATCTAGTTCAGCCTGACGCTCGGCTGCACGCTCTTCTTCTTTCGCGAGGTCAGCCGCTTCTTTTTCATTCTTCAACTTGCGGAGGGTCAGTTTGAGGACTCGCTCCGCTGTCTCAGCGGCGAGTTCCTCGGCTGCAATCTGCTCCCGCCGCCGATCGTTGATCTGCTTGATCAGGGCCTGTTCAGCCTCGTAACTCAGATGCTTCTCTTCAATCGCGTCGAGGCTCGCCTTTCGCTCGTCGTCAATTGCCAGAAGGTTCGCCTTCTTCGTTGATTCGATCCGCTCCATTTCTCGCGTGAAGTTGGCCTCGGCGATGTCGAACTCGTCAGTGCCGAGCAGTCGCTGCGTTGCTGCAAACCCATCGATCTGTGTCGACAGAATCGAAACGGTAGCGTCCAGCGACTTTGCCTGATCCTCCAACTGCGCCAACTTGTTTCTGGCTTCGAACGCTTGTTCAGACGCGTACTCAAGCGACTCGCCAAACTCCATCATGCCCGTGATGATCGGGCCAAGGATGGGAATGCTCATCAGTGCGGCGGCGGCTGCTTCCGTGTCCCCCGCAAACGCACGAAGAGAGGCCGATCCGACCTTGAATGCGGCTTCAGCAAGAAACAAGCCAGCAGCAAACTTCCCGATGGCACCGAGCATCGGTTCCAGCCCACCCTCGGAAGCGTCCTTGGTTGCTTCCTCCATCTTCTTGGATGAATTCTTGACTGTCTTCTCTGCTTCTTTCATGCCCCGCTCTAGATCATCGATCCGAGCGACCATGTTCAATTGCAGTAGGAATTCTGATTCAGCCATGAAGTCGCCTCATCTGATCTTCGACGAAAGATCTGTGGTCAGTTGTCGCGACTCCTCCCCCGCCGCCGTCACGCTTGAGCATCTTAAAAACTTGATCCAGATACCCGTTGAACTCGTCGACCGGGAGCATCATCGGATTGCCAACGCCCGGCAGATACTTGGCGATCCAACTGGATTCGGCGATCCAGTCTCGATCCGAGTTCAGGCCTTTCCCTCGGCCCTGCCTTCTTCAGCCTTGTCGTCCAGCGTCACGCCCAAGCAAGCCAAGGCCAATCGGCTCAGTTCATCCGGAGCGATCGACGCAAAGGATTCTGGAAACTGGCCGCCCATCGCTTCGGCGACTACCTCTTTTGAGCCTTCGGTCGAGAAGGCAGATCGGATTATCATCGCTGAAAGCCCGGCCTCATCTCGTTGCTTGCGCAACTGAATCAGCCGGTCGCCCGCCTCGACTCCGGCATCCGTCAGGTCTGCGATCAGATTCAAACGCTCACGCTCGAATCTGCGAGTGGAGAGATCGATGACCTGCTGGACCCGGAGACGAGGAACGAGCGTTGTCTCGCCTTCGATCGTAACTGGTGTTGGGTTCACGCTGTCCTGCCCTTCTGTTGGATTCCAAACGGAGCGACCAGAACCGAATCTGCACGCTCCGTCTCGACCTTATCCAACACCGAGTCATCCAACAACTTCAGCGAACGCTTTGCGGCCTTCACTGCAGCCTCTTCTGAGATCGAACCGGGAGCGACTCGGATCACCTTCTCTGAACCGTCCGAAAAAAAGAACTTCACTCTCCAGTCGCTGGACTTCGGAGTGATGATCTTGTTTCGGATCAGTTGGTTTTGATCCATCAGGCCTCAGCCCAAGCAACCGTCGGCCCGTCCGCGTCGTCCATCTCAAAGTTGAACGTCACGGTCGAGTCGCCGTCCTGCGTCACACTGAAAGCCGTCGAGTTGATCACGGCGTCGAATGTGAACGTGCAGCCGGTCGCGACGGTCAGAACCATACCCGTGGCAGTTGCGGAACCGGCAGCGATGCCTGTCGGATCGTGGCTTGAGTCTCCGTACTTGGAGAAACCACCAGCGGACCCGGTCAAATCCAGAACCGCAGATGCTCGGCGGCGGTGTCCCGTGTCCCCGAATCCGGTCACAACTGAGGTCGCACGGGTGAGCGTGGCGGACCAAGTGTTCAGTTGAGCCTCGTAATTGGCACCAATCGCCACCGTGCCGTCCGAACCATGAGCGAGAGTTGAAGCCATTGTCGTCTGTCCTTCAGGAAGTGATCGCTGCGACGATCTCGAAAGTGGAATCTGCCCGGAACACTTCGCCGTCCAGTTCCGGGACGCCTCGTGTCAGGTTGCGAATGTAACCGCGGTCGTGGTTTACAACTGTGACCGCACTCTGATCCAAGTGGCTGAAAGCCAACTCGTCCATATCTACTATCGAATCAGCACCAAACTCCGCCTTCGCATAGACGCTTACGGTGAAAGAGCCAGTTTGACGCTTGACCCCACCGAAGAAATGCTCGGTGTCCAGACTGTCCAGCGAGTAAACGACTAGCGGCAACTCCGTCCTAGCAGGTGCGTCGATGGCGTAGATCCGGTTCGACACTGCATCCTTTAGCGGGTTCGTTCCAGTATCGCCCACGTTCGCAATCAGTCGAGCGTAGATGGCTTTCATGATCTGCGCGCTCATGCTGTCACCGCCTCTTGGACCTTCTGCTTGATGTCCTTGATCACGTTCTTGCTCGCTTTGCCAATACGCTTCTTGATGAACTTCTGGATCTTTGCCCCCTCAATCGTCGGCTCGATGTAAGGCCTTGCTTCCATGTAGATCGTGCCGTCCTCTAGATAATACGCATAATCCAGATTCGAGCCGATGGAGGCTTTTATCCCGCCCTTGATCCGCTTGACATCTTGTTTCTTGATCTGAACTCCCCACGAACGGCCAAGGTTGCCCGTTTGCTTGTGAGGAGGTTCGCCAGGGTAAGACGGCTCGCCCGGCCCGTACTTGCTGATCAGTTTCTTGATTTCGGTTTGCACCGCAATCGAGGTGTCCAAGATCACGCTGGACATCTCTCGGTTGAACGCGTCGATGACAAGTTTGGAAGAGAAGTTGTCTTCGACCTTGGCTTGTAGAGCCCTCTTGGTCACTGAAGGACCTCCTCTACGTCGACGATCGTGTAGCAGAGTTGATCGGTTCCTTCTCGTTCGTCTGGAACTCGAACCGATCTGATTTCCCAACTCGCGCCGCCGTAATCGATCCGGGCTTCGATATCGATCTTGGCGTCTTGGTCGCTAGACAGATAGAGGGTAGCAGTTCTCTGGCGTCCTTCGCGACCAGCAACGCGAGCGTCTCCGCCGCCGCTGATCTGAACCATCGCCGTGTAAATGCCAACGACCGTCGTCCAAGTTTCAACCGGAGAACCAACGGCGTCGCTGGAAACCGTCCGTGACTTGACGACGATCCGCTTGCCGTGCTTGGAAATCAGGCTGTCAACGCTCATCTGACTTCCTTGTAGCCCTGAAGTTTCTCCCAGCGAGATGCCAAGAGTTCAGCGACAGAGATTCGGCTGTAGTTGTAGTCGCCAAGCGATTCGCCGCCGAGCGTCCTGTCCTGCTTTCGTTCGCGGTACAGATCAGCCGCCATCTCGATCGCTGTCAGTTCGAGATCAGCGGGGATCGTCGAGTAACCGGCGACGTACTCGATGTAAACAGGCCGGAAGCCTCGCGGGAAGTAGTTGTTCCGCCAGACGCTTCCGAACCCATCCGAACCGATGTAAATCTCGCCAGACTCGTAGTCGATCCTGTAATCCGAGACGTTGTCGTAGGCATGTTCGATGTTGCCAGTCGCTTCGATGACTCCTCTGCCGCCGAACTTATAGATCGTTCGTGAATAAGCATTGAAGTCAAGCGATGCCGACCATCCAGAAACGCCTGTGTTTATCTGGGAGACGAGTGCTGAAGTCGTTGGATAGGTTTCGAAGGAAAGGTCGACGGTGGTCGTTGTTCCGCTGCTCGTGATCTTGTGCAAACGAAGGCTGTCGCCGTCGTTGCCAATCGTCGCCAAAACGTCAGACGAAGCCGTGTCGCTGGACACTGTCATCGTCTGGCGAGATGCGTAAGAGATTGTGTTTACCGAAGTGACGGGCCTGTTCTGGACCGTCATCACCTTCGACGCATTCGGCTCGCACCATTCGTAAAAGGTTCTGGACTTGAACCTTCGATCGCAGTACCGCTCGATAATCTCGGTAGACCGATCGATTGCAGACTCCAGAACAGCGTCGTCCGAAGTCCCTGTTATCCCGATCCAGTCTTTCAGATCCGAAAGAGAAACAAGTGCATAGGTTCCGACGGCCATCTGGGCTCCTACCTAAATCCTCCTCCTGACTGACCGCCACCCGTAGGTGACGGCCAGCCAGAAGAAAGGAGGAGAAAGATAAACGCGATCAGGACGCGTTCTTGACCTGAAGCGAAACAACGCTGCCGACATTGGTGGCATCGCCAACGTCGTGGCAGTTGATGTCGAACCGCTCAGTGCCGCGGATCGCAATCTCGTCACGCTCGAACACGTCGAAGGCCGAGTCGCTGGTCTGAATCGTCGTCTGCCGACGATCACCCATCGAACAGGCCTGACTCAGATCGCCGAAGTAAGCGATACGAGTGTTGTCGGCAGTAGTGCCGGCGGAAGGCATGACCTGAGTGAACACCACGTCGTAGCCGAACAACTGCGGCACGAGCTTCCCGTTCAGGATCTCGGTTGCAGTGGTACCGCCGCCTTCGCTGAGTGCGAGGTCGCGGAAGTACTGGTGGTAAACGCTCTTGTGCATGTACCACTTCGTGGCGGCGCTGTCCGCGTAGTGCGGAAGTTGACCCAGCATCTCAAGAACAAGTTCCATCGTGATCTTGCTGCGAACGCCAGCCGCGGTGTTGGCGGTGACCTCGGCCGTCTCGAAAGTGCCAGCGTCACTTGCATCTGCAGCCATCGCCGAAGCGAGGCCGTCGATGTTTCCGTCGGTCACGTCGTCCGTACCGTCTGCCATGAACAAGCAGTGGTCTTCCTTGTCCGCGAACGCGTAAGCGATGTCCTGAGCGACCTGATCTGCGACCGAGAGGAAGGCGTCCTCGCCCAACTCGTTCGAGATCGTGGTCAGAACGCCGATCTTCTTGGCGATCAGCGACACCTGAGCGAGCGTCATGGTCGACTCGCTGATCGCAGCCGCTTCAGCGACGAACGCGGCAGTCAGCCCGCCGGTGTGTCGCGGGATCTTCATGGTGTCGCTTGCCATCGGGCGAACCCGAATGTTCTGGCGAGCAACGCCACGCTCTTCTCGCAACTTGATCAACTCGGTCTCGAACTCATCGGGGACGAGGAATCCGCCGACGTTGTTCGTGCCACCGAGATGGCCCTTGGAGATGATGCCTTCGTCCATGCAGTAGCCGTATGACTTCTGGTTGCCGCAAGCGGCTCGGAGGAAGTGGCCGAAACGGAAAGCCTTCTGGATGGCTTCGCCGTCGTTGTCGTCCTTGAACGCCTTGAGGCGCCCGGTGTACTTCGGCACATTGAAGCGTGCCGGCTTGGAGATCTTCTTCTGCACAGTGAGAGCCTTTCGGCGAGCGGTTCGAATGGTGATGGACTTCTTGGCCTCTTCCTCTTCTTCTTCCTCTTCAGCCTTCTCTTCCTCCTCTTCATCTTCAGCGGCCTTCTCCTCTTCCTCTTCCTCCATCTTCTCTTCTTCTTCTTCTTCTTCGGCGCCTTCAGCCTTCGGCATCAGCACGACTTCGATGTCGTCTGCGGCCATCGGCTCGCCCTTCTCGTTCATGATGGCGACCTTGTCGAGGTAGAGGCCCTTGGCTTCGATGAAGCCTTCCTCTCCGACTTGGTCTGCCAGATTCTGGAGATCCTTCTGGACCTCGTCGATCTTGACCATACGCATGGGAATGTTTCCGTTTGAGTTCTCGTGAATTCGTTTCGGACCATCTAGTCATCGGTTCAGCCGTTTCGGCTACCCGCTCGACCATCTAGATACTCGAAAGTCTGCCTCTCTTGGGCAGTGAAATGTAAACAGTTGTTGCCGACGGCTGGTAATCAAGCCACTTTTTGGCTCCGTCGATATCTACAGCCCCCTTTTGGACGGCTGTAACGAGTGCTGTCGAGTTCGCTGGCAGCGGGGCCACAGATACCTCGAGCAACTTCCACTTCGAGTAGACCTGTCGAACTTCCTCGCCGTAATCCTTCCGATCCTTATCCGAAGCCTTCCGGACGCCGCCGGGTGAAGGAACGAATCCGATGGAAATGCCCTTCACGATCCCCTGTTCGACGAGTGATTCGACGAACTCAGGGAAATACGAGCCTTCGTAATCGTCGGGCTTCTGAGCGAACTCGATCGTCGCGTCGATCTTGCCTTCGCTTCGTCTCAGTTCGCTGATCTTGCCGATCGGCTGAGCGTAATCGTGGTTGTAGAAGACGACCGGATTCTTTTCGAACTCGGTGGCGTCCATTCCCTGAGAGATGATAACTTCGCCATCTCGATCTATCGTCTCGGTCGTGATCGTTGCGTCGACCTTTGGCCCGTCAGACTTGATTGTCGCGTCGAGAGTCTTGAGTTGCATCACAGTCCCTTGATCTTGGCAACAGTGTCGCACCGACAGTTCGGATGCACGCTGCCGTTGGAATCTAACTTGACCTTCATCGTCCCGCCATCTGTCCCCTTGATCGTCTGACCAGACTTCAGCACAGGCGAGTCGAGCGGCAGAACCTTTTTGCCGGGTCCGAACTCGTTGCCGATAGCCTTGCAGAACTGGCAGGCGCCGGGAGCGACGAGGAAGTGCTTGCCTTCCACCATGTCCGACTGCTTCCAAGCATCCATCTGGCCTTCGTGATAAGCCTCGGCTGACTCGGTCCGAGCGATAGTCGTCGATCGGCCCTTGGCGAACTCGGCTGAGTTTTCAAGGCTGTCGATCTGTTCGCTGACCGAAAGAGAGCGAGTGGATTCGCTGAATCTCGTCAGCGTCCCGTCGATCAGCGACTCGGCGATTATCTTCGCTCGCTTCTCAATCGACTTCAGTGCAGCCTTGGACAATTCACGCTCAGCAATGCTCTGACCAGATCCAAGCACTTCGTTGATCCGTCCGATTCCAGCCTTGCTGCCGCCCGCTGCAGCCTTCGACATGTGTTCGATCAGTTCAGCCAGCGTCTTGCCCTTCAGTCCTTCCAACTGTGCGATCAGTTCCTTGATCGAAGGCGAAGCGGCCTTCGTGTTTGAACTGAGTTTCGACTTCAGTTCTTGCTTGACCTTCTCGAGAGTTTCGCCGACCAGTTTCTGGATTCTGGAAGCAGGCGTAGACTTCTCTTCCTCTCGGATGTTCTCTTCGGCATCGACCGACTTCGGCATCAGCCGCTCGAAGTCGTCGGCAAGCCCTTCGACGTGCAGCCGGTACTTGGCCGTTGCCTCCGGCCAGTCATACCGCTTGTCGACTTCCTTTTCCTTCGCCGAATCCAACTCGTCCATCTTTCGCTTGGCCCAGGCATGGCCTGCTTCGTCTGGGTTGTTCGGATCGCCGCCCCAAAGCAGCCAAGCGATCACGCCGTTGGATGGATACTTGTCGTGACCGGGCTTTGCGGCTGGCGAGTCCAGATCGACTCGGTGCCTGCCGAAGAAATTAGCCATTCGGCCGATCGTGTCGGGAGAGAGTTCGGCTCGGTTCTTGATGTCTCTCGCTCGAGCGACTCCCACCATCGTCCCGCCTCGGCCGTGTTCCTTCCTCAACTCAAGCCCGCGAGCAGCAAGCGAGGCCATGCCGCTGGTCGGCTTCAGATCGACGTCAGCGATCGCCTTTTCGTCCTCGTCATCCGGCTCGTCGTAGACCGGAGTCGCCTTTGTTTCGGCTTCGACCATCTTTTCAGCGACGGCACGGGTGAACCCAGACGTCTGAATCAACTTGACGGCCGTGTACTTGCAGATCTCGCCATTCCGATAGGAACGGATCAGAGAGGCCGCAGCGTCCACCACAGGCTGTTGGTCGATCTGGGCCTCCTCGGCCTCGGGTTCCGGCAGAAGCCCCCCAGCGGCCCCTCCGAGCGGCTGACCGCCGACCAGCAACTGATCCGCGAACTCGTTGTCGATCGGCTCTCGGCCCTCTTCCAGCCTTGCCTCATTCGGAGTACGCCATCCGCCAGCCACAGCCGTCTGACGTTCGGAGAGTTCAGTCGCTAGGTCCCTCGGCACCGGGTTGTCGTACGCCAAGCAGTACGATTCGTCCAAACCGAACATCGGCAGAAGCGACTGGTTCAATTCCTGCTCGTCCATCCGGCATAGGGGCAGAATCGTTCCCTCTCGCCACGAGGCGAATCCAGTTGTCGCACTCGCCAGATTCGGATCGTTGGCCTTGAGCATCGAGACGGGAACGCCAAACACTGCGGCAATCTCCTCGACGATCTCTTCCCGGCCTGCCAAATCCTTCGGCGGGAAGTTCAGCGGGGTGAACTGAACGTCGCCCGTCACCGTGATGAACGAGCCGTCCTTGCGAGTGCCCTTCAGACGCTGCTCGACCTGAGTCTGAAATCTATCCAATTGCTCGCCCTGAGCATTCCCCTTTACAACAACTGCGTAGTCCGGGCGTGCTGAGTTTTCAAACGTAGCGAGATCCATCTCGTGCAAAGCCTGATTCGCTTGAACCACGCCGTAGGCCGCTTCGACTTTTCCCATCCCGTAGTAAAGCGAAGCGGGATTCGGTCGCTTGAAGTGAATCACTTCGTCTGGGGTGAAAACTTGCTTCAGCGAAGAGTCGACTCCGTAAACAAAGCCTTCGATGAATTTGTCTTCGTCTGGAATCACTTCGACGAACTGCGGGGCAAGCGGCCACAGTTCGCCGGGAACCCCTGAATCCTCGTCGATGATCGGATGCAGATACGAGTTGCCGGTCAGTTCGCCGTACAGCACGCGAAGCACTGAAAGGTCGAAGCCGTTCATATACGGGTTGGCTGAAGCGAGGACATCCAGAATCGGATGATCCACGACCTCTTCCATCTCGTCGCCATACATCGCAGCCTTGCGAAGGACGGTAGTAGAGGGGCGCTGGTCGCCGGGCCCGTCTCCGTACAGATAGGCCTTGGTCCTTCTGCTGATCGACCTTGATTCCAGCCCTCTGGCTTCCTTGGAATACAGGCGGATCGGCATGGACGCCACAGCGTTCGCGTTGATCGTAGCGGCAGCGTAGACCCACGAGTGGTAGGCCATGATTCCGCGTTGCTGCGAAAACTCTGGCCTTCTCGCTCCGTTCTGGCCCGCGGCAACTACGTTGACACTGGACGCCAGATACTTATCTGGAGTCGTCTGCCGCTTTCTGATCAATCCGAAAAGGTCACCGATCGGCATAGGCTAGAGAATCCTAAAGTCGAAGTTGGATCTGGCCGAAGTGTCCAGACACCGGAGTGCCAAGGCCAATGCACACACGCCGTCGTCATGCAGACCGACGGGAGCGGAGTAGCGAACTCCAGTCCGCGTATAGGAATACTCGAAAGTCTCGCATTCAACACGAAGCCAATTATCTGGAATCCGGATTCTTTGCGTCTGAAAGCCAGATGCAAGGCCTTCCATAAGTTGCTGTTTCGAGGTCGCAGAGAACTTGAATCCTTCAACCATTGGCTTGGTTCGCTGGATGCCTTCAACGATCGGGTCGCCGACGCCCGTCGAATCCATTAGTGAAGGCACGTTTCCGACGAGCCGAGCCAGTCGCTCCTCGGTGACTGACCACGGGCCTTGCCATCGCTCGAGCAGGGCCACGCAGCCGTCTTTGTCCAATCCGCAGACGACGGTCCAGTCGATGGACTTAGCCAGGTCAACGCCGATGGCGACTACCGGATCCGTAGACAACTCGCCCGTACAGGCCGCGATCGAGTTCAAGCCGAACGGGTTGCCGCCATCATCTGCCGGTATTCCAAGGAATTCCTGTTCGAAGACTTGTTGCGGAAGTTCCCGGCGGGCTGATTCGATCTCTTCTTTTGAGATCAGCGGGTTGGATGTAGTCGGCAGCCGCCAAGACTTCCAGCCGTGATCGCCGATCTGGCCTCGCTCGAAGCATCGGTGAAAGAAGTTCCGACCTTTCGGCGTGCCGAGCATCCAGCCGTCTCCCTTCAAGTCGGCGAGCGTCGGTCTGATCGTCTCTTGCCAGACTGGGCCGAGGTCTCTGACGATCCCCGCTTCATCGATAATCGCTCGGTGGTATCTACGGCCTCGACCTGCGTTGACGGAATCGAGACTCCAAAAGTCTATGGTCCCACCCGAAACGAGTTCGATTCTCTTCTCCTGACGACCGATGCTGAGAATCGCGGGTTCGAGGATCTGCTGGATGTCTCGCCAAGGGTCAGCGAGGAATCGGTACGTCGGTGCGAACCAGCCGACTTCCTTTCCGTCGATCGCGTAGTCGATTGCCAACTGGACGCCCAGATGCGTCTTACCAAAACGTCTGCCGCATTCCAGTACGTTGAATCGCTTGGCCTCCCTCAGCACTTCCTTCTGTCCGGCGTGCAAGGCATCTTCGATTGGCTGTATCTGAACGATCATCGCTTTGCGTTGAACTCGTCTCGGATCTTCTTTACTCGGTCTGACTTGATCTCTTTCCGCTCGACGATCTTCATCCCGTACTCAGTGTCTTCCGGAAACTTGATTCCGTGCTTACGGATCAGCGGCGTGTCGAAGCATCGCCAGTTCCGATGAACGTAATGCTGAGGCCGCCCGTAACGACGGCGTGTCTTTGCAACTCCCGGCCATTGCCGCTCGAGCGAACGCGCCATTTTGAGACGACCGTCGCCAGCGTACCTATCTGTATTTCCGCCCTTGCCCTTCATCGTGCGATTTTTCGCGGTCATGAAAGCGTTGAGCAAAACCGTGCACCACCCACCCGAAAGCACCTGAAGGCAGAGATCGGTGTCAGCGTTCCATTCTCCTCGCCAGCGGTACTTCAGATCGTTCTTGATCAGCATGAACGAGTAGACGTGTACGTTGAGATAGAACGGCGGCAAGTTCCACGGGATGGCGAACGAGTAGTTCAAGCCCGAGATGCCAATGTTCTCGTACCGGTCAGTGAAGTCTTCGCACGATCTGATCGCCGGGTACGAGTTGCACGGGACACGCTTGCCTTTGTACAGGCGATAAGTGCAGTGCATGTTGTCGTCAAGTTCCCAGTGCCGCTCGTGCCCCTCGTCAATCGAGTGCTGCCAGATGAAGTTGCGGACTGGGATTGCTCCCTTGCCGGTAGATTCCGGCGGCAGCACGATGATCTTCTTCTTGCTGAAGTTCTCTGCGTACTTGGCGTACTCGTGGTCTTCGACGACGAGCCGGTAATCGACCTCGTCGCGCTCGAGGAACTGTGCGGTCTTGCAGCGGTCGAATCGACCTCTAGAGAGAACGTAAACCGGATACCTTGTTTTTCGCACGGATCAGCCTCCTGTCGATGAACGATTGAGCGGCCACTGGGCTGTAATCGATCTCACAGTAATCGAGCAGCCTTCCAATCTCTTCGGTGCTTCCGTTTACAGCAGCGTCAACGTTGAACTCGTGAGCATCGCAGCGGTCGATCAGATCCCTGAAGTAATACTCGTAACGATTCAGCATCTGGTTCCAGTTGTCCTCGTCGTCGTACGCGTTCATGAACGGCGTCCGCATCATCGACTCGACAACAAGCTGGCGTTCGCGTCTGCAGATAACCCACTTCGCAGATGGGAAGTTGGCCCGCCAGATGTGCCGGCAGATGGCAGTCTTAGTCGACTTGACCAACCAGTCTTCAGACGTAGGGCCTTCTGATTCGATCAGATCCAGAATCAGATCACGAAAGTCGTGGAACTTTTCGTCGATGTCCAGCGGCTGGAACTTCTTGCCTTGATTGTCCTTGTCGCACGACTTCAGATACTCGCCCAGCACTTCGTCGATGATCAGGTTCTCGTAGTAACCCTTCCGATTGTACTCGTCTCCTCTTTTCGTAATGCCCGTGAACACGCCTGCAGTATCGAGAATGCCAGCAGTCATTGAACTGCCGGACCTCGGTGCGGATGCGATCAGAATCGGATCATTCAGAATCAACCGGAATCTCCTCGCCGTCGTCATCAAACTGGACTGAACCGATGTCGTCCTTCATCCGCTGGCCCCAGTTCATCGACCAAGTGCTTCTGTTCTTGGCAATCACCATCCAGCCCAACTCGGCAATCACCTCAGCACGCTCCTCGTCAGACTCGAAAGCGATAACGAGTTGCGGCGGCGAAACCTTCTTCTCGAATTCAGGCATGCCGACCCACTCTGCCGCTGCATCGCTGTCGGCGAGTTCGCCTTCGCTTCTGGTCACCATCGCGAGGTTTGCGAGCATCATCTCGTCGAACCCAGTACCGAGCAGACCTTCGTCGCTGTCCAGCACTTCCTTCAGCAGTTCGGTGAGCATTCGGTCGTCGTCCTCAGCGAAGTGCGACAGGTAGTTGTCGCCCGTGAGAATGCGAAGAGCCTGCGGGCTGTCCGGATCAATGTCCAACTGAATGGTCGGCACGCTGTCCAGCATCAGTGCTTTGCTTGCTTCGACTACTCCGTGGCCTGCCAGAATCACGCCAGACTTCGTAGCCACTACGTTTCGATAAAACCCGTGCTCTTCAATGCTTGCCTTGATGTGTTCGAGTTGGTCTTCCGGATGCTTCCGGTAGTTTCTCTCGTGCGCCTTCAGGTTCTTGATTGCAACGAGTTTGGATGTTGAAACTTGTGGCTTTGGCATGTGGTCCTTCCTTGTCTTACTTTTCCATCTTGTCCCTGATGTCCTGAAGGTCTCGCCGGAGGCCCTTCACCATCGTGTAGTAAACAAGCACCCAGACGATCAGCGGAGTCAGGTTGTTCTCAAGTATAGGAAGAATCGAAGGTTCCATCAGTCGTCTCCAGGCTCGTACGTATCTGACCACTGCCCGAACAAGATCCCCAGATCCTTCCCGTCGACCACGCCGTCATAATTCAGATCGGATCGCGTCTGGTCACTGCCGAAATCCGCCAGCAGAAGCCCCTGATCCTGAGCGTTGATGACGCCGTCTGCGTTGATGTCCGCGATCTGGTCGGCTCGACGGATCGTACAGCCCCAGTTGATGTCCTTGGTTACGGTGTCGTTGGCCGGGACGACGAAGACGTAATCAGAAACGATCCGCTGCTTCGCCGCATCCCAGCAGAGGTCAGATCCCTGCTCGAAGATCGGGACGAAGCCATCGTCGATGCGAGTCGACATCCGGTACTGAACGTCCCGTACCCCGTTGCTGAGGTTCTGAACCTGAGCGGTGCCAGAC
>Ga0222716_10001636_pt1 | contig 18631 bp, 23 predicted proteins | sample C33_13DmetaG_FD_165044 | JGI IMG/M metagenome (GOLD analysis project Ga0222716, IMG submission 165044) | Estuarine water microbial communities from San Francisco Bay, California, United States - C33_13D | ecosystem: Environmental > Aquatic > Marine > Unclassified | place: USA: California... | reverse complement strand
AGCCAGATAAAATCCATTTCATACTTAGCTTTATTATTTACTATGTGTGCAGCAATATCATCAGCCTCTACTCCTTTGAATCGAAGAATGGTGTAATCTTCTGATAATAGTTCCAAGGTTTCTTCATACTCGGAAATAAAATCTTCAAAGTCCATTTTATCTTTCTCAGTTTGAGTAGCGATTTTATCCTTACGATTTTGTTTGTACTGGTCGTCTATCTCTTTTCTATAGGTGGAAGACCCCCAGTCTGCTGTAATTATTACATTTTTACAGTCATAAGATTTTGCTAAAGACTGAATTGTTTGTTGATATTCATATCTAAAATCTGTTGCTCCCCTGTGTTTCCACCTAAATGCTAAGTTCAGAGAGTCTACTACAAGAGTACCATTCCCTTCATTTATCATTTTGTCTCCAAAATTAAACGCCATTATATAAACCTTATCTTTTCTTTATTTAACCACTCATCTGCCAGAAGAACATAGCAATTTAAAAAACTAATGTACATCCACTCTATAGTTTTTTCAGGACGTATCTCTGTAACTACATAGACAGGGGAGCGATTATACTTGAAAAATAGCAGAGGATCTTGATTTCCTCCCTCTGCTTGTATAATCAACTTTTTCCACCACTGAATTAAGTTATTTGTTTTCTTCTGCGTAAAAATTCTATCTGACAAGGGAGACTCTGCATAGTTTTTTACTTCTATACAGTACACATTCTTTTCATGAGGAACGTATAAGTCTCCCTTCAAGTATTCTAGTGCGCCTGAGTTTGGCACTCTTTCAAACTGTAAGTTAGTATGTTCTCGTAACATATCTCTTACTAAGTACTCGCCTCTTGCACCTTTTGCTCTAGAATCTACCATATTACTTCTCTAATGAACTTACGTTCCCTTGCTTTACTACTTCTACTTTTTCTAGTAGTGGATGCGTCCAGCCGTGAGATACAACATAAGTGTTAAGGTCTTCTTGTAGAAGTACCTCTACTAGCTTCTCTCTTCCTGTTTCATCCAATACATTAATAACTTCGTCTAAAAACAAAATATTTATTCTTGACTTAGAAATACTACTCATTAACTTTCTAATTGCAATTAGCGTTGCAGTATTTACTCTTGCTAACTCACCCGAAGAAAGTGCTAGAATGTCTACTATGTTTTCGTTATCCGTTACCTGTACGTTTAATTTGTCATTTACTACAATGAACTCTAATGTAAATCTACCGTCCGACAGTTCTGCAAGATATGTATTGGTGAGTTCTTCTAACTCTTTTACCAAATTTTCTATCTTGTAAGCAATCAGACCGTTTGTACTAAAAGCTTTCTTTAAAACTTCTAAGTTACTATTGAGTTTTTCTTGAACTCGAATTTCCTTCTTTACTATCTCTAGCTTTTCTAGCATGTCTCCTAGCTGAGACGTTACTACTTCTATTCTAGTATTTTCTCTAGTAATTCTCTCGTTCTCATCTGATATTCTTTTTATTTCTCTACTTGCATCAGCTAATCTAGATTTTATACGGTCTAGTTGAGCTTCTAGAGAATCCTTGTCCAGAGTGTCACTAGGAAGTGTAGAATCTATACTTCTGTATAAGTCCTCCCACTCTCTTTGTACCTTATCTCGTCTTGCCACCTCTGAGTTATTCTTCTTTATGTCTTGAATCTGTTCGGACAACTCTACGCCATCCATTTTTAGTTTTTGAGAGGCATCTTCATGCAATTTCAGCTGACTTTCAAATGTCTCTTTTGGAATATCCTGTCCACAAGATGAACACACATCAGGGGTAGACGCTAATCTTTTTATCTCTTTTTGATGATGCTGTAACTGTCCTTTTACTCCACCTAACTTTGTCTGCAATTCATCATAAGACTCTCTTTGCAGCGAAGAAATAGACTGTAAGTCTTGTAAACTTATCTTACTCAACATTTCCTTGTATGTATTATTAATAGAAATTTTCTTGTTTTTCTCAGAGATATTTTTAATTTCTACTGATAAAGAACGGAACTCTTTCTCATCTTCTTCCGTATCAATTTCTAAAGTTAGTAGAGGCTGTACCTTCGTATCGCCCAACTTATTTTCATCTAACCATTTTTCTACCATTGTGATGTTGCCACTTAGCTTTGCTATATGTAGCCCGCTTTCTTTGGCAGCTTCCTTGAACACTTCGAACAAAGCTACGTAGTTATCTAAATGTAACAAATCAATAAGAAACTTTTTTCTATTGGTATCTGTGGCAGTTAGAAACTGTAGGCTTGCATTTGTATTCTGATATACTAGCTGTGAAAATGTTTTAAAATCTACTCCTATGAGTTCTTGTAGTGACTTATAAGTATTTGTAGCCGTATGACTAGAGATATCCTCTCCATTTTTTGTTAGCCTTACTTTTATACTTGATTTTCTTTTTACGTCGATCTCATACTGATCGTCATCTTTTTCAAAAGACAGAGAAATACTGTATCCATCATTTACATAACGGTTTGGTATGTCTGCTTTCTTTATACCTTTTGAGTTCTTGTTATAGAGGGCTTCTTCTATAATTAACGGAATGGAGGATTTTCCCATTCCGTTAGTACCAATAATTTGAGTAACAGTATCACTGTCTAAACTCATCTCATTGTTTGGCCCGTAGCTAAAACAGTTACTCCACTGTAACTTTTTGAGAGTAATCACTAAATGTTCCTAGTATACTATCTATTTGGTCGTCCGATATTTCCAGAATTTGATATAAGTATTCTGAGAGTTCTTCTTCTACACTCATATCTTTTTTGATGATGAGAGAGGCTTCTGAACTGCGCTTTACTACTTTTTTATCTAGCAGTTCTGAGTTTTTTACTGCTGCTAACTCTTGAATATCCCCTTCTATTTCATAAATTGTATGGTCATACTCTGTAGCGACCATATCTTCTGGACTATGCACAGTTTTTCTAATCAACTGCGGTAAGTCAAACGGCTCCCATTGCCAAGACCAATCAACTTCATTGATTAGTAGATACCCCGTTGAGACCCTTTGTCTGTGAAAAGATGTCGTCATAGGACTACCTGGATAAACAATGTTTCTTTGAGTATTGCTATGGGCATGTAGATCTCCTGCAAATACTACAGGAAAATCTTCAAACCTACTCAGGTCTACTTCAGGTTTTACATGAGGAGGAATCTCTCCTCTTACATGAGTAAACAAGGGCATTCTAGTATTAAAGTGCTCTATACTTGTTTTCTTGTGTAAATCAGCATATGGCAGTACACCAAAACCTAAATCATTATCAATATACGATATGTCTACTATCTGAACCAAAGGGTTTATCTTTCGAGATACTTCCTTTAGCTGAGAAAAGAATGTCTTATTTTTCTTTGTAGCTTCGTGGTTACCATCATAGATTAGAGTGGGTATTCTCACGTCTGCTATAAAAGAAAAATATAGCTGTAACTCTTCCATAGTAGGAAGGCGATCAAATAGATCGCCCCCTATAATATGCATATTGCATTCGGATTCTAGGTTATGTACTTCTTTAAAGAACTTATTATACCTATTTAGTGCCCAAGATGTTGGGACATTTTTCTGCCCCAATTTGATGTGCCAATCCGCTGTGAACAGAATCATGCAATGTTGAACTCGTCTTCAATGCTTTCATCAATTTCTGAAGTACCTGACGCATTATCACGAATACGATCAAGCAACTCTTTTTGAGCATCTGGAGTCGGACGAGGCATAACATCATCCATAGACTTCAAACCTTCAATGGCAGCAAGCTCTTCAGCGTCTAAAGCACGAGGCTTACACTTAAGGGCTTGTAACTGATACTCTACGTTGTAAGGCAGAGGTCCAGTCTTTACTCGCTTAAAGAACACGTCCCAACCAGTTTCAGGGTCGGTAGGATCTCCTAAGTCATCAGCAGCCGTAAGAATTTGTTCAAACAACTTTTTCTTTAAGTTTACTACTTTCAGCTCACCATTATCGAGGCACTGCATAGCGTAGCTCCAGCCACACTTGAGGTCTGGATAGAACTCACGTACCCAATCTTTTTCTAAGTTGTTGAATCTTTCTTCGTTACGGTCAAAAGACAAACACTCAAAAGGAATGTTCTTACCATTATCCCCTTGAATCCAGTATACGTAACGAGCTAGAATGTCTCCTACCAAACGGACTTTATTGTCTCCGTCTCGGTATGTAAAACTATTCATGTTTGATTTACGTGCTGCGCCTTTTGTTTTGTTGAATCCGATAGCCATGTTTTATATTCTCCTAGTGGACTTCTTCGTACTTAAAAAAGATTTTGTCTTCTCTAAGCTCTAGTAGTCTATTGTTTTTAATAAATGAGTTAACTTGCTCTTCACTTTGGAAGGGTAAGAGAACTCTGTCTAGCGTCCGTATCTTATTTAGTTTATAAGATGCGAGCGATCTAAAAGAGGCAGCAGCAAGATAGTCTGCCACCTCTTTATAGGTATACTTATGAGCCTGCTCCAAGAGCGCGTGTGGGTATAACAGAAAGCTATCCCCAGCGAAGGATGTATGCGAATATTTATATATAGCGTCGTATCTTGTTTCTGGAATCTGCTTGTGTACTAACATTCTTAGAATGCGTTGCACCTCTACAGGATTGCCTTTCGACGCTTTATAAACCTTCGACCAGTCAAATAAGAACATATATTATACCAAAGTATGAAGTAAATGTCAAGAACTATTTTTTCAAAGCTGCCTTATATTATAGCCTTGCTTTATGTAATGCCCCATGCGATTGGACGCTTGGCTTCTAGCAGTGTTACCTTTTAGATGTATGTCTACAACTACGGGGCTTATCTTTCCTTCCTGCTTTCGTATAACTCTACCTATTAACTGAGTTAGCAGGGGTTCATTGTTAATAGGTGTACCTAGAATAAGGCAGCTCAAGTTGTTTACTGAGATACCTTCTGAAAATATTGCTTGTGTGCCAAACAATATATCTTTTTTACCGTCTCTAATTTCGCACAAGAGGGATTCTCTTTCCTCATGTTCTACTCCGCCGGTAACACACACCGCATTTTCTCCTGCTAGTTCAGCGCATGCTTTTAAAAAGCTAACTCGGTCACTTACCACCAAGACTTTATGCCCCTTTGCAGCGTAGGCTGCCGCAAGCATGGATACGCTATGTAAATACTCTTCATTTCTAGCCAGCGCAGTTACTCTATTAGCCCAGGGAGTGCGGTTTCCATCCATAAATCTTACTTCTGACTTTAAAACATGAATTGTAGGAACCATAAAGTTTTCTTTCGGTGGTTTATAAACATTTTGTCCAAAGTAATCTCTAAAGACTACATGTTTCCCATCCTTTCTTTCTATAGTTCCTGACAATCCCAACTTATATCTACAGTAATTTGAATCTATAATTTTAGAAAACGTTGGAGATGATACGTGATGCATCTCATCCAGTATGATAGTGCCAAAAGAGTTCTTTATAGCGGGTAAGTTACGGTATAAAGTCTGAGTATTGCCAATTACGATTGGATTATCAATTTCAAACTTTCCACTGCCTATTATTCCTGCGGTAATTCCAAATACTTTTTCCACCTCTTTTGCCCACTGATTTCGTAGAGCAATTGTGTGAGTTACTATCAATGTTTTCTGCCCAAACTTTCCTGCGATTGCTAATCCCGTAAAAGTCTTACCCCAGCTAACCCAAGCGTTGATAATAGCGTTATCTTCGATTGAGTTGAAAACTTCTAATTGACTTTTTCGTAATTCGTGCTTAAACGCAGGAAGTTCCACGGGTATCGTATTCCGCTTATCGACTATTTCATAGTCGGAGGGTATCAAGTCCGTTCTTCCAATAGGTATACTAACCAAGCCTTCGCGAATCCGTTGCATATTTTTTATTACTTGCGGCGGATCTCCTGGCTTGTACGAAGGAATAGAATAAGTAAGCTCTTTGTTTATAACTTCCTTATATTCTCTAGTTACTTCTAGGTATATTCTATTACTAAGAACTGCTTTCACTTACATTCCCAAATCTGTTTTTGCTATGATATATTCTTTTACGAAGTCACTTCTCACAATATCCTTTATTTCAAAGTCTATTAGGTCAAACTTATCCATAGCCTTTAAAACTTTTATAAAGTCTCTTAGTCCATTTTTGAACAAGTCTGCCTGCCTAAAGTCACCAGAAAAAATTACTCTGCAATTCATGCCTACTCTCGTAATGATAGAATCAAGTTCATGAAAAGACATGTTCTGACACTCATCAATTAAGATTACGGCATCTTGTAGAGTTACACCTCTAATAAAAGAAGTAGTCATAAAATGAACTAATCCTTTTGTTTTTAGAATTTCGTATGCGTCACCTCTTCCAAATAGCTCTATAGCTATATTTTTGTAGGGCTCCTCATACACTGCGCTTTTTTCTTTTTCATTTCCTGGTAAAAATCCCATGTCTCTAGTAGGTACGGCACTTCTGATTATAATTAGATTGTGATACAAACCTTTTACAATATCATCAAAAGCTAAGTAACAAGAGATAAAAGTTTTTCCAGTTCCTGCAAGCCCGTGTAAAACAAGATTTTTTTCGCTTTCAAAAGCAAGCAGTTGATTTTTAGTTAAGGGCTCAACCTCTGTTAAAGTAAGACCAGAACCGCTAAGAGTCTTCGTTCGTTTTTTCATATAATTACTATATCTTTCTTCGAGTAGCATCTTTTTTATTTTCTGCAAACTCGTAAATTATCCAAGGTATCCCTTGAACATGTAATACTCCTGCCCAAGTATTCTCAGGCAAAGGAGGTCTTGGTAGCCTAAAAGGAAAGTTTATTCCTCTTAGCCAGATTATAGAAGCAATTTCTCTTCCTTCTATTTTTTTAATTTTATAGTACTTTACCTGTGCAAAAAGAGTTTTTTGATATGTAAAAAGCCTCCCTTTATTGTCTATATAAGACCCGGGAGGCTGCTTTAACAGTCCTACTATGTCTACTAAGGACTTCTGTATTTCCATGAAATCTCGAAAAGGAGACTGTAACCTACGAAGACCTAAGGTCTCCCCTTCCATGTTTCTATCATCTAGTAGCTGCCCGTCTAAATAAACTAGTCCGTCTTGTTCAGACCAGTTATCTGACGGTAGCTTGAATATAGGAAAAACTATATTTCCTAGATGCTTATAGGTAATCACCATACTGCTTCTCAAACTTACCCATTGAGTAGTCTTCTCCTACTTCGAAATCACACCCTACAGGTGCTCCAGAAATAGTAATACCTCTATCTAATTGAATAAATCCTTGCAAAGCACTAGAGTATACGTCTACTTCTTCGGTTGGTACTTCTGCAAGAATAGAGTCATGAACAAGAGCAAATATACGGCTTTTCATTTTGTTAGCACGTATATAAGCTTCCATATCAATAGCGCCTAGCAGGTTTATATCAGATGCAGGGGATTGTACTAAAAAGTTTAATCCTGATCGTATAGTGTGACTACGAATACCTTGGTCCTCCGAAGAAATATTTGGTAAACGTCTTTTTCTTCCAAAGAAGCTATACACAAACCCGTTCTTTTCTATTAGCTTTTGATTATTTTCAATCCATTTCTTTAGCTTATGAAACGCAGAAAAGTACTCATCAATTACTTCCTTTGCTTCTGATATACTAAAAAACTTTCCTGAGTCTTTTGTTACTTGTTCACTAATCTTCTTTGGTCCTGCACCATACATGATACCAAATGTTACTGCTTTGGCTGCCTGTCGTTGTGTAGGATAGAATTCTGCTACTTTGTCGGCTTCGCAAGGTAGACCAAATACTCGCTTTGCAATTGTGCTGTGAAAGTTTCCGCCATCACGAAATACATCCATCAGTGCTTTATCGTTTGCAAGTTTTGCTGCTACGTAAACTTCTGCCGTTGTTAAGTCCATCGCTACGATCTTATGCCCTTCTGCTGCTCGAATACACCCTTTTACAATCGGGTTATCGCGAGGCAACTGTTGCATGTTTAGCTTACCACTACTACTAAGACGGCCAGAAGTAGTACCATGGAGATTAAATCCGGTTCGTAGTCGCCTATCCATATCCAGTTGTGGAATGATTTTATCCAAGTATGTATTTTTAATCTTAGATTTTTGACGTATGTCAAGAATGTATTTAGGTATTTCATGTTGTTCCCCGAGTTCCTGCAGTACTTCTGCATCTGTAGAGTGAGCTCCTGTGCCCGTTTTCTTACCTGTAGGCTGTAGTCCTACAAAATCAAACAGTAACGAACGAAGCTGTACTGTACTATTTGGGTTAAAGTCTTTTCCTTGTGCCTGTTCAAATTGAGCAATCTCTTTAAACTGAGACAACCCCGCTACGGCTTTGTCAATGTCTTCTTGCATGAGAGATTGAGCTATTTGTAGTCTACGAGGGTCGAAAGGAACACCATTATCCTGCATGTTTGTTAGAAAGCGAGAACCTGGTATTAGAATATTGTCGTATACCGAGTTGAGTTTTGGGTTTTGTTTAATTTTTACAAACTTTTTATATAGTAAAAAGGTACACAATGCGTCCAAAGCTGCATAAGTTTTCATAACATCAAAAGGAATCATAGACCAAGCAAACGAAGACATGTTTAGTTTATTATCTTTTTTATAGCGGTCAATCCAGTCATACATAGGCTTTTCGTAATCTCCAAAAGGAGTATACTTCAGAGCTAGAGATTTAAGACCGTGGCCTCCGGGATTCTCGTCTATGAGATAATGGAGCAACATTGTGTCTTCGAACTTAGGAAATTTAAAGTTAAAATGATACTCAAAGAAGGCCATATCAAACTTTGCATTGTGAAAGATGACTGTACGAGTGCTAAAAAGCTCATGTAACATCTGCTCTGTTTCTTCATCGAAGCAGTCAGTGTCTATGTAAACCGCAGTTTCTCCATCATAGCACATAGAAATACCTAGTATGTGTCCGTCTCTCGGATACAAACCGGAAGTTTCTGAGTCTAGTGCAATATGTTCTGGGTTTACGCGAAGAGCTTCTTTAATCCAAGCATTTGCTTCTTCGGTATCTTGAATACCTTTTGCAATTCTATCATCAATTACAACATCTTCTACGTGTCCAGTTATGTACTCGATGATTCTATTTTTTGAGTCATCCCAGGTACGCTTTGCTTCTGGTTTAAAAGCTAACATAGCAGGATTGATTACGGGCAGAAATTTTTCTTCTACTTTGCGTCCAGAGTACTCTGTTACTGAATTAATTTTTGTGAAGTATTTAAGAGCATCAGACCCTACGAGTACAATCCAGTCGTACAGCGAAGTGTCTATGTCAATATCACAATCTTTTTTAAGAACCTTTTTAATAGTCGAATCGGAACACAGTTGATACTGGTCAAACTCAAAAGCGTTATCAAATTCTCTGTTAAAGTTAGTACGGGACGGTTTAGTTTCTACTAATGCAACTTTAGGCATATAATTTCTGCTCCAGTTTTTGGATTTGAGGTGCTGTAAGTGCGCCGGGATCTGTATCTTTTAGATAAATGTTTCGGCTAACGAGATCAAGTTTCTCGCACATACTCTTTATGTTTTCTGCGGCTTTCTGTCCGGCTTCGTCGCCATCAAAGAAAATACCTATCTTTTCAACATTCTGCATTTTAAGAATACTTAGCTTATTCTCGTTTATGTTGTTTGTTCCAAAGCAACAAATAGCATTGGTAATACCTTTGTCATGCAGATTTAACATATCGAATAAACCTTCCACAAGAATGACTTCGCCATGTCTAGGCTGAACTCTTGGGAACAACGGTAATTTTACACCAGGTGGACTAAATTTATACTTAGGTACGCCTCCTCCTGTGTGTCTACCCTGAAACCCTACGATTTTACCGGAAAGGTCACGTATAGGAAAGTTTATTCGATTTACAAAATCTGGGTCAATATGCTGAAAAGCATCAAACTCTTTATATGTTTTAGGAGATATCTCTCTCCAGTTTCCTAGGTATGGCTGCCTGTTTGAAGGCATATCCATTCCTATGCTTTCTGCGCGCTTTTGTTGGATTTTTTCAATAAGAGAATTGCGTTTTATCTGCAACCCCGTTACGGTTTCGCCAAAGTAACTAAATACATTTCCACGAAACTCGCACGAAAAACAGTTAAAGCGACCGTCTATGCGGTCAATTCTTAGGCTAGGATTTCTATCTGGGTGCTCAGGATTCAGGCAACGCACAACATAATCGTTACCTTTGACCAAGAATGCAATTTGCTTTTGTACTAAAAGCTCCTCAACCGTCATTCAGTTGTGCCTGATTAATAATGCTTTCGTACGCATTAAACAGTTCTAACTGTATTTGAGTAAAAGGCTCAAGAGTGGCTTTCGCAAGCAGTATCTCTGCCTGTAGCCACTCTTCATCGAGTATTGCGCTTTGTATTCCTACAAAAAGATTTAGAAGTTTATTTTCTGACATAGTATTCCTCGATTTGAATGTATATTATACGGCTTTTTAGATGTAATGTCAAGAACTATTTTTACAGTTCATAAATATTACTTTGATCGGGGCCATCCTCTTGCTTTGGTTTATCACTAGGAACTTCTGCACTGTTGGGCCCAATGCGCAAGGAGGAACGATTATATTCAGAAGTAAAATGACGGATACCGGCGTTACGGATTTTTTCGCATTTGAAAGAGATGCAAGCATCTTCTTCATTGTGAGCATCTAGTGTGTATGCAGCATCTGCCGCATCCAAGATACCCTTTGCAAATCTCGCTTCGCCGGTAGCGTCAATTTGGTATGGAGAAATAACTGTACAGTTATATTCTTGAGCCATACCTTTGAGTGCTTTGCTCACTTCTATTTGTTCAGTCCAATCGAACTGTCCTGCCTTGGAAGGCACGGCATTTCTTTTGACTTGATTTATATAGTCTACTAGAATTACTCCAGTATTTAGCGCTTCTACTTTTTTATCTAGCTCCGCTCTTATTCTCGAAAGAGTAAGACTTGGATCATAAATAACATCTAACTGTTGAGTCGGGAGAAGCTCACAAGTAGACGTTAAATCATGATGAAACTGTTCAAAATTTCGATGCTCTCTATACTCATCCATCTTATGACTGCCGTCTACAAAACGACTGGCCCACCACTCGGCAACAAGACCCCATTCTGTTACAGAAAGACTCTTGGTTTTAACTCTACTAAAGTCAACTCCGGTGGCAATAGAACAAAGTCTTTGAAGAATCTGTCTGCTAGGCATCTCTATAGTAAAATAAAGTGCAGAACGTCCAGACTTCCAAACATTATGAGCAATATTTGCACACGTAATGGACTTACCCGCACCTCGTCGTCCTCCAATCAGAACTAAGTCTGTAGGAGAAAAAGTATAGTCGAAATCAAACTCGGCATTCAGACCAAGAGGAATGAATTTAGACAAGTCTTCATCAGAGTCAAACAGAGATATACGTTGCATACTCTCTTCTGGCTTCTGTAAGTCAACCTTATCTTCTATATCTAAAACGATTTGGTGTAGGTGAGCCACACTTTCTTCTGCATCTTCAAAAGATACAGTATTCTCTACATATTTTTCTAGGGAGTTGAGTATTTCTTTTTGAGTAAACTCATTTTTTAAATACTCCAGAAGCATATAAGCATCAGCTTCTACCTCTACCGTTTGAATTGCTTGTAGCTTTTCAACAGTATCAGAATCCCTTACGTTAAGCTCTAAGTCTTCAAACGTAGGCAGTTTGTGATATTTACTTGAGTGTTTTTCAATCTGTGAAAACACAGTATGATACTCAAAAGGTAAATAATCTTTGCGAATGTTACTCCAGGTCTCAAAGTCCTGTAGTAAAATTACTTGTTTCAGTAATGCACTCGCTAAGTTCAAACTGTTCCTCCCGAAAAATTTGCACAAGAAAGCCCCTCACCGAAGTGAGAGGCTTAAAAAAAGAACTAGCCTGCGGCTTTTTCTTTACGAGACGCGCCATCGTAGTCAGCAGCTACAAGGCCGCGACGTGTCAGCATCGTCTTTACACCACGAGCGGTTTTGCCAATGACATCTGCAATTTCTTCAACAGTCATACTTGCAATACCAGGAATACCATCAAGAGGGTCTTCTTTCGAGGTGCCTTTGGTGTTTTCTTGACGCGGAATCGCGTCGATAACACCTGCCCGCAGCAAGCTAAGAGCTTTACCACGAACGCTAGGAACTTCCCTACCGAGAGCCTCGGCAATCTGCTCTACGTAGGCTCCGCCCTGTACCAACTCAATGAATTGAGCTTCTTCAGCATCAGAGTACGTGCGAACAGTCTCCACCTTAGGAGCAGGTTTTACGTGACTAGTCAGTTCCATAGACAGGATTTTACCCTGAATTTCTTTCTTGTTGAAGGCTCCACCTTCAAAATGCTCCGCAATCTGAGCGTATGTATACTCTCCACTATTATCTTCTACGAAGGCAGCAAGAGTTCCTGCTTGGTCTTCCGTAAAGCGAGAGCTTTTACCTGCGGATACTAGGTCTACGTCAAATCCCATCTTTCGCAATTTGCTAGAGATTGAGCGAGTAGAGGTTTCAAGCTGTTCTGCGGCTTCTGCTACAGTTGCTTGAGAGATAGGTGATTCGTCACCTACAAAATTTACCAATGCATCAGTACGATCATCGGTCCACTTAGGCAATGCCATTTATAATTCTCCAATTAGTTGTGATAGGGTATCTACTACTATGATACCCGATTGTCTTGCTTTCTGAGTCTTTGCAGACTCAATTCCACTTTCATTTACCAGATGAGTAACATCTTTGGTCATAGATGCTTTTACTGCATAACCTTTTTCTATCAGGATTTTTGATGCTTCTGCTTTGGTTTTAAAACTCTTTAGTTTACCAGAAATACATACAATTCCTCTGGAGGCTGGTGTAGCTGTCGGTTGATCAAACTCAAAAGAATGCGGTAAATCACAGTAAGGATACTCGTCATTCTTCCAAGCTAATAAGGATTCAGTTGCTTTTGGGCCTAGACCTGCTTGCTTGCAAACTTCTGCGTCAATTTCATCTATACTTTTACATACAGCAGAAAGTTTCTCACTAGCTGTCTTCCCAATCAAAGGAATACTGAGTGCAGGCAGAAGTAGATTTAAACTTGCGCTGCGGGAGTTTTCAATTTCAGAAAAGAGTGTGTCCGCTACTTTCGTTGAGTTTAAGCACAAAGCAATCTGTTCTCTTGTCAATCTATAGACGTCAGACAGATAAGTCAACTCTAGCGCTTCCACGCGAGCTGGCCCAAGACCCTTGATTTTAAGGGTCTTTGCAAAATGTACAATACGAAGCGAAAGCTGCGAGACACACTCAGGATTTCTACAGTATAAGATATCGTCCGCCCACTCCAGCTCCGCTTCACAAGCAGGGCATTTTGAAGGTGGTACAATTCTTTGCATCTGAAATCCTCTTTCTGAAAGTGAGTACATATTATACTGGGTTTTGAGATTATTGTCAAGATTTATTTTTGGCAATGTCAAAACTAAATATCCACTCGTTTTACTACACGAGGAATAATTTCTCCACTGCGAATAACTTCTACTAAACAACCTAATTCCAGATTCAATGAACGAATATATTGAATGTTGTGCAGTGTAGCTCTTGAGACTGTAGCGCCATCAATATCTACAGGGTCGAGTATAGCGACGGGACTAACCACGCCGGACTTACCGACTTGCCACACAACATCCAATAGTTTAGAAAGAACCCCCTCTTTTAGTTCTTTCAAGGCCACACTACCACGAGGGTGGTGAGCCGTATAACCGAGCTTACTGTACACGGAATTGTTATTAACTCTAAACACAGAGCCATCAGTTGGGTACTTATCCGCAAGCTCCCAATTAAGAGCTGTCGTAAATCCTTGAGACTCTAAGTACTCCAGGGTTTCTTGATAAGTATCAAAAAGAAGACCTGCTTTTGTCTGTACGTCATACGCAACAAACTCAAGCGGACGTGTTAAAAACTCATCCCTGTCTTTAAGGTTTAGCGACCCCGCAGCAAAATTTCTAGAATTAGGAATTTCACGAGGAGCCACTACCTCACCTGTTATTTGAACCACATGCGTACAGTCGATAGTCTTCGGGGCCAGAGAAAGAACTTTATCAGAAATATCTCTACCCAGGTTACCATCGCCTCTAGTAAGACCCAGTATTAATTCCCCTCCGACGTATAAGAGAGAAATAGCTGCTCCGTCCAGCTTAGGAGTACTAACAAAGTCTTTGCCGTTAAGAATCGTGTGAAGATCTTGTTCGTTAAAGACTTTTTGCAACGAATACATACGAATAAGATGAGGTGTCCCATCTGTAATCTTATGCCCTATTGAGTTGTACCCGTAAGCTGATGCGAGGCTGTCAAATTCAGCATCAGAAATAATTATCTCACCTGAGTAATATTTCTCACTTAGATAGTCCAAAAAGTTTTTAAAGTTTTTCATACGTTCTCTCACTGAACTGAATGTATATTATACAGGGAGAGGATGCAAAAGTCAAGAACTATTTATAGATTTCATCTAAATAATCTTTGAAGTATGTTTCTAGAACATCTTTTGCTTCTGCCAGAGATAGAATCTCTACCAGCCCTGCAAATAGCTCTCTTGAGTTGTTAAAATCCAGGGCCATAGCTATACCTTCCGAGGAAGGCTTCCATACTTCCTCAAAATCTAAGTAGTATTTACGAAGATGCAAGTATTCTATACCTCTGAAGGTATTCACAGATAATCTGACCTGTATGCTCTTTGCTTCGTCGTAGTGGACTACTTTCTCATACATGTAATCGCTTTCATGTAGCTCCATGATAGCCTCCATTCTTTAGAATGGAAGATAAAGGTACCACACTCGTTACGCTTGCAGGTTTGAGAAGTCGATAAGAGTCCGTATCCCAACAAAAAAATAGTAGAGTCTGTTCCGTCTCTTTTGCTCTATTTAGCTTTTGCTGTATATAAGGCGTGCTAAAGTCTAATGTACAAACATTATATTTTAACTTCTTAGAGTTTTCACTTTTATAAGTGATAATTGCGTCACCATAAATGGTAACGAGGTTTGCTAACTCTTGTTTGTTCATAACTCCTTCCTAGTAGTTTAGCAAAATCTTTTGCTGTACAACTATGGAAAGTGGCCCGTTGGGTAACAAGGAGGGCCAAACCCCGTCTAACTCATTTTTAGAGCTAGTTTGCGGGAGTTAATACCGTAGTAAAGTACTGCGCCGCTTTACCAGTAAGTTTACCGATAATTTCTTCGTCAACTTCTGCACCAGCACTTTCGAGCGCTGCGATAAGAGCTTCCTGGGCGGCAGCTTTGGATACTCGACCGCCTCCGCCTCCAGCAGCTTTTCCACCCGCAGCAGGTGCTGCAGCAGACTTCTTGACATATACTTCGGCTTTGCTAAGTACCATGCGAACTCCGTTTGGAGACTCGTCGTACTCGTCTGCAAGATCTTTTACAATCTCAACAGAGGTTTCGGGGGTAGGATTTCTTTCTAAGTATGCTGCAACTACTGCGTCTTTTTTCTCTTGTTCCCAAGCCATTCTCTTTTTCCTTTTTATCGTTATTGGACCACCCGGGCAGGAACCCGTGGAGGCTAGTTGTTGTGTATAAAATCGGTCGCCCATTTGCTTCCCTAACTTTTGAAATACTATTATAGGCGATTTTGACATTCATGTCAAGATTTATTTTTGTTTAAGTAGAAATAATACGCTAACGAATCTGCCCAATCCAAGTACTTTTTAGCTGGATAAACCCAAAATTTTCCTACATAGTGTTCTTGTTCATGTTCTCTTTTTTCGCACCAACTACAGGCTTCTCCACTTCCTACACTTATTACATTTTTGTCGCTGTTACAAAAGTGCTTCCACATTACTATTATCTCCGATTGATGCTACTTTTAGGTCTACATACATTGTGATCGTATCTATCTGTATGTCTTCCCACTTTTTATTTTCTACATCCCAAGCTACTAACTTATCAGTGTTGGGATTTAATCCTACGTGCTTTCCTTTTAAGGTGTACGTACCTTTTACTTCTCTACCTGAGTTCAGACTCTTGTAAGTTATTACTACCTCTCCTGCATTTAACGAATCCACAACGTTATCAAGAAAACTATTCATTATACCCTCTTTAAGTCTACACCATACTCTTTTAGGTGAGACAACTTACCTATATCATAGGCTGCTGAGTAAGCTGAAAATCCTCCAGTTTCTACGCCCGAGACCCAGGTATCGTTAGACTCCTGAACCTTCTGGAAAACGTAAATTTTATAGCAAGGACTTCCATACTTATCTATGTAATATTTATCGTCTAATCGTCCGCCTATTTCTGCAGGAGCATCGTATACGGCGGACCACACCTTCTCTCCTTCATTAAAGTCTTCTGCTATACAGTTGTCTGGAAGAAGGGCTGGTCTGTATCCTTCTTCTCCTGTTCGTCTATTTGGTACTCCCACTTTATCAATTATTGCTTTTACAAAAGAGGGGGAGCGATACAAATACTTCGCTATGTCACTTATACTTTCACCCTGTAGATACATTGTGATAGATTCGTTTGTCTCTCCTTTCGAAGCAGGTCTGCCTCGATTAGCTGCTTTTCGCTTTGCTACAAACTCCCGCTGTTCCTCATAGTCCTCCAGAAGACGGCTCAGACGGGTTGTATTGTATGCTATATTTAAAATCTCGCACGCTTCTTTCTTCGTTATCGGGGCCTGGCCAGTCGGAGGATTGAGTAGGCTTATAACTCGCTGAATATTCGATTCCGATAGGTTCTCGTGTTTCTGCTTTTTCACCTTTTTCGCCATATTCTAACTCCAGTATTAATTGACCGTAATGTATAATTTTTCGAATGTCTTCTGCACCATTCTTTTTCTTGTGTCGAGTTGCGTACTTTACAATACAGCCTTCCATAAATCCTAAGTCATTTGCATGAATGTATTCTACAGGCTGAATAGAAGAAAAGTAATGTCTGCCTCCTATCTGCTTATCTAAGTTACTCATTTACAAATTCCATAATCATGGGAAAGATTGGGTATATAGCAGCCGCACAGTCTTTTGCTATTTGCAGATGTTCTTCCTGTGTTCCGTTTCCACTTCTTAGATCTATGTAGTGAATCCAGCTACGTACTGTACCATTCATATATAGACGCGAAGGCGTCATGCCTTCTGGTAACACTGCACGTGCCTGTTCTTTTGCTAAACCATTTTTGAGTGCCCACTTATACGCGGTATCCGCTGCATACCAAACATTTTGCTGCTTGACTCTCCACTCCTCATGTATAGGCCCATCCTCGAGGCGTACAGAGTTTTGTCTATTCTTAGGGTCTTGTCCACGAGCTTCTCGATACTCTACCTCTCCAAGCGCACTTACTTCAGCATACCGCTGACTAAACTCCTGAAAGGAGAATGAGCGGTGACGAATGATTTGTCTTGCAATATCACGAGTTGTCTCTATCTCTAAGCAAATATTTACCATCTCAAAAGGAGACCAGTGCTTGTGCTTCATAAGATATCTTATAAGTTTCTCACTACCCTCTGTAGAGTGTTGGTTTGCTGGGTTGGAAACTCTTGCCATGTGTGCTATTTCATCCATGATGTGATAGCCCGACCAGTGCATTAGTTTTACTGTCATGATGTTATCCTTTTATTTTTTTGCATATATTAAATATTCTAATAAACCCTCTTCTTCTACCAATCGTCGTGCAGTCTTTGAGTGCCCGCCTTCCGCACCGTAGGGTATGCCTATTGCCTTGCAAGCCTGATTCATTGAGTTTGTTTGCTTAAACACCTCAATAAATTGATCTCTATGTCGATAGATATGAGAACTAGGGGGCTTACATTCCTCGCTGCAATACTTTTTACCCCTCTTGTGTATCCCCGGTATTAGTAAACCGTTACAATCCTTTGAACGGCACTTTTTTACCTCGTTCAGTTTTCTTCCTGGGTACCACCCTTCGGGTATTGGGTCCTCTTTAGGTATTTTTCTCTCTACTTTAGTATTCTCTATATCTAAAGGATCGAAAGTAAAAACCCATTTTGTTCCATACTGAGAATTTTTAGTGCCCCCTTGCAGTATAGACATCCTTTTACTCATATCCTGCCTGGCAGCAGCATATAGTCGGCTATTAAAATACCTATACTTCTCTTGATTCTTGCTGCTGGCTTTCATCATATTAAATGCATGGGCCAATTGGCCTTTGTGTTCGGGAGAAGCACTTTTCCACAAGGAATAGTGAGCCAAAAAATGCTCTCTAGCTGTAAGATTCACTAAATTATCTGTATCGTTAGAGCCTCCCATACATCTAGGAACTATGTGATGTCTTTCAAAATATATACCTTCTGGTACAGGATTTTGCTTTCTATTTGAGATAAGTTTTTTATAAAAATTGTAATGATCCATTACGCTGTTATCCTTGTATTGTAGTCTGCTTCATTTTCATCCCACCATTCAGGCTTTTCACGATATTTCCAGCTAGCAAATGTGGCCTTATCTTTATGATAGAAGGCTCTGTAACTGGAGACGACGTCGCTAGTTTTAAGTTCATCTGGCATGGCCATAGCAAACTCTGTAAGTCCGGTTTTAGGTAGGTGTAGGGGGTCCGGTAGTCGTAATACGACTTCATGCACCGACTTGTGTTCTTTTCCATATCGGTATCTATATTCTTCGTTGAGGGCGTGGGCGTAGCAGAACAACCACTCATAGTTATCAAGAGAGCTGCGAGCC
>Ga0222716_10001634_pt1 | contig 18641 bp, 21 predicted proteins | sample C33_13DmetaG_FD_165044 | JGI IMG/M metagenome (GOLD analysis project Ga0222716, IMG submission 165044) | Estuarine water microbial communities from San Francisco Bay, California, United States - C33_13D | ecosystem: Environmental > Aquatic > Marine > Unclassified | place: USA: California... | reverse complement strand
CCACACATCGGGGTGAAGGATTTCCTCCACGGTCAACTCAAGTGAGTGGGCTAAACCATTGACTACACTTCCCATGTTTCCGTTGCCGACTTTATTGGCGAGGTCAAGAGCGTACTTGACTTGGTTCGGGGAGGCTTGGTTGGAAAATGCCTGTGCTGGTGGGGATGCCGCAGGCGACCCAGTGGATGCTGGTGCGAACCCTGGAAGAGGTGGCGCTTCGCTTGCTCCCTTCACTACCTTTAGGGTAGCTTCTCCTATGGATATCTCTACCTCACTGATATTGTCTAAGTCGTTAATCACTGCTATCATGTCTAATATGTCATTTGCTTCCATGTTATCACCATACCTCATATGCTGGGTTTTGCGCTCCGCTGTAGGAGAATGTTCCGTCTTTGTGTTGTCGGACTCCGGTTTCCTTGTTCTTGGCGAACGACTTCAAAATACTCTGAAATTCGTTGGCGTCGAGTTCTGACCCCTTGTCCTTGGCATACTCTAAGACGAAGCGGTAGTCAATGTTTTCGTATACGCCCTTGTCTTTGGTGTAGGCCACAAAGAGCTTTGCGATGGACTTTCTGAAGTCTCGGTCAGCGGCTGGGGAATCTCCCTCGACCTGGCCGGGGTCTTGCTCATTGAGGGTGATGGCGAGAATCTCCTCGGCGTGCTTGACATGCTCCACTGTAGCGACTCCCTTGAGGTCAAAGCGAGCGGCGGCCAGGGCGAGTCTGCGGAGTGCGGGGACCTGTCGGTGGCTGCGAATGTAGTCGCTTCCCTTGGATGCTTGGCGCTTTTCGGCGTGCTGGGTAGCGATGTACTCAACTGCCTCGTCGCTAAGAACGGGGTCCACGGTCTTTGCATGTGCAATATACTTACGGATGAAGTCCATTTCCATTGGCTTCATGTCTTTAGTTGCATTGTGACCAAGGACGCTCCTACCAATAGCCTTGTCCTGCTCGTAGTTTGCTTCGTCCAGCAGAATGAAGATGGCATCGAAGCGTTGAATGACTGTGATGTCTAAACCAAGTTGCTGAAGGAAGGGTATGCCCTTGACAAACTTCTTTTTGTTACCTGCTTTTGGATTGGCGGCGGCAAGGACTGAGCATCGGGTGTCCACTTTACCGGAAACAACCTTGCTGATGTAAACCTCGCCGGTTTCGAGTGCATTGTTAAAGTCACCAAAGTCACCTTTGTAGAGGTTCAATTCGTCGACACAACAGGTCGCTTCCTTCGGTGTAAGTGCGAGTGCACCGGGGGTGAGTGCCCAGCGCTTCTTACCAGTGTAAAGGTCTTCGACCTGTTGGCAGGCGGCAACTAAGCCAGCCTGACTTGCGGCCTCTGCTGAAACCATTCTACTACCCAAAACCAGGTTGCGCATGGCTCGGAGTAGGTGTGTCTTAACAGTCCCTGGGTCACCGGCAACAAGTATGTGGATGCCCGAGCGGTGTCCGAAGGTAGTTTCTTCTGGTGAACCCACTGCCTGAAGGAATAGGGCTCGCTTGAGGAGTGGGTCACAAAGAAGGTGTCCTGACCATGACCAAATCAAGTAGTCGAGTCGCTCTCGGAAGTCCATCGAGTCACAAAGTGATTCGACTTCCATTTGCTCTTCTTCGGAGACTACAGTCTTGAGTGCCTGTTCATCCACAACAGAGTAAGAGTGAGCGAGTATGTACTTAGTGCCCATTAAGCTACCTTTGCTGAGTGGAGTAGAGCGAAGAATGCCGGTAACCTCAATCGTAGAACCTGCACGAAGCTTATCGACTAACTCACTGCGAAGCTCTACCATGAGGTCCTTTGGGTTTTCACTCAAGTCTACTTCTTGAAGCTGGATGCGCTGCATGTTTTCGTGCTGCGACTTACTGGAGTCCTCCATGACGAAGTCCTTACCACTACATCGGGAGCACTCGCTTGGTTTCGTGATAACGCCTTCTTCGATGTTTTGTGGAACGAGGTTAATGGTGTTACACTTGCGAGTCTTGGCTTCATCCAGATAGGAGTTGCACCGGAAGGCGATGTTGCGCATGACGATGAGTGAATCACCCACTTCAGATACCTGCCCTCGGACTCGCACGATTTTACCTATGTCACTGGACACGGGGATTCTGGAGAACTTTAGGTTGCAAGAGCGGGGTGCACCTACGACTCGCCAATTGGGTAGAATGTCGTGAATCTCGGTCAACTCCTCGTAGTCAGGATATGCGTTGATGACGAAGTCTCGGTGAAATTGGTCAAGGTAAAGGGTCACTGTCTTTGGGTCGGTAATGATGTAAAGTCCGAAGTCGGCAAACTTCTTTCTGAAGTCATCGTAGGACTTGAATGAAAAACCACTCAACTCCAAGTCTTCGGGTGGCTTGAGGTTGGTGAAGTCCCCGTCAATGTCAAACACCGGGAGGTATTCTTCTCGCTTACCAAAGAGCTCTCCGTCAAGGTAACACACGATTTGCTTACTGTCGTGAGGGTCACTTTCCTGCACCTGGGTGCGAATAGACTGGGAGGCCATCACCCTTCGGGAGTCTACTTGAATGGCCTCCTTCACCGATGCTCTGTGGACAGCAGCCGCCCCTAACTCGTTAATGCGAATCGAGCGAGCCCTGCTGTCTGGATACTTTTTCTTATTCAATACCCATCCACTTTGATACATCAAGTAAGCCACTACGGACTCCTTTACTTTCCTGTCTCTCTCATCAATGCGACCAAGGGTAGCATACCCGTCGCTGACTTCCATCGTTTCTTCTTCGTCTGTCATATTTATTCCTCTATCTTGTTATACACATATGCGTGGTGATGGTCTTCTCTGTATTTAGTGCTCCTGTTGAAAAACTCTACTGCAGCTGTGAGCTCTTTACTCCTTGGTTTGAAGTGGTCAAGTAACGAAACTCTCTTCAGGTTCATCAACCTCTGATAGACTTCGGGGATTGCTTCTCCCGCTATCTTGTAACCCACTCGCTCAACCTTCTCGTATTCGAAACTGTGAGCCCGTGCTGCTGATGCTATGAGTTTGTCGCAGGCATCTGCCGTATTTCGGGAGTTGGTGGGAACAAGCCCTTCTGACTTCAACTCATCGAAAGTCAGCAGTGCCTTCTCACGCAGCAAATCATGAACCCGCTTCCTCGCTTTGGCCATCTCTGCCTTTGAGCGACGAGTACGCCCTTTCTTGGGTGCACCCATAGCCTCCTGAAGGATGGATATGGCCTTGGCGTGAATCGCCGGGTCATTCTGCCGCAGGACTTCAATTGAAGCTTGAAGCTCCTGCTCCGTTGGAGCAACCATCAAAGACCACTCACTGTGCTTGGTTCATGAGCCACTGGTGGGTGGCGATGTTGTTCATCTGAAAGCCAAACCGCTTACTGAGCGTCCTTTTCAGTTCTTCAAATTTCTCTGCGTCGTCGCCCTTGAGGACGATATCTGTTCTCTTGTTCTGTCCCATGTCAATACCTCGGGAACCAGACGGTTCTCGCCCTCCCATATAATCGTGCCGAGTAAATCCGATGGGAGCCGAAACGCCCCGACAACCGTTAAGGTTTAAAATGGGTCGAAGTAAAAACGCGGCATGGAAGTACATGACACGGTAAGGTGCGATGACTGCGGCTCAAGAAACTTAACCAAAGACGAAATGCGCGGAGAGACCGTCTGCACTGACTGTGGGCTCGTGCTACTTGACAAGGATGTGGACTTGGGACCAGACTGGCGCTCATTTGAGGGTGACGACCGAAGTCGCACCGGAGCTGCCATGAATGTGATGATGCACGACAAAGGACTTTCCACGGAACTTGACTGGCAGAACCGAGATTTTGCTGGTAAGTCCATTAGCACCGCCAACCGAATCCAGTTTCAGCGATTGCGCAAGTGGCAGTCCCGTGCGCGCAGCACGAAGCACATTGACCGCAACTTAACTGTGGCTTTCTCAGAGATTCAGCGAATGGCTTCCAACATTGGATTGAGTAAGACAGTCAGAGAAGAAGCAGCAGTGTATTATCGCAGAGCAGTAGAGAACAATCTGATTAGAGGTCGCAGTATTGATGCGATGGCTGCTGCTTGCTTGTATCTCGCTAACCAAAAGGTGGGAGCTGCTCGTAGCTTGGATGACATGGTGAAGGGTACACGAGTTGGTCGTAAGCCGCTTACTCGTTCGTATAAGGTATTGAAGAAGTCCCTTCGACTTCGCTTAGACCCGGTACGACCCGAAGTTTATGTTAACAGGTATTGCTCCGCATTGGGTCTGAGACCGGAGCTTGAAGAAAAGGTGTTGACTCTCATCAAAGAAAGTCGTGAGCGTGACCTCGTGGACGGTAGAAGTCCCACTGGAATCGCCGCTGCGGCACTTTATGTGGTGGCCAGAATGGAGGGGCAGCCCCGCACCCAGCGAGAGATTGCTGACATGTCGGGAGTCACCGAAGTCACTATCCGTAACCGCTACAAGGAGATTTGTGCAGCCTTGGGTATCAAGCTCGAGGACTGAAACATAGATTAGTTGTCACCACTGATATCCAGTATATCGTTTAGACATAGTTTAGTTATCTTAGTTAATCTATCTCTAATCTATCTTATAACCGAAAAATATAATATAGAGAAAGAGAGAAGAATAGAGAAAGAGACATAGCTAAACCACTAAACTATGTTGTTCATTAAATACTGTGCTTAGCAGTACCCCGTCATAGTTAAAATTAAACTATGTTCACTCTTCTTCCAGGGTCTCCAGTGCTTCTCGCAAAATGTCCCGCCCAAGAAGCATAGGATGACTCAACTTTGAGCGGTCAGTTGCGGTGACCTCGGTCACAAACTCAATGTCGTCTATGATAAAACTCGCAAGGTACTTGTTGCGAACACTTCTTCCATTTGAGTTGCGAATCACAGTTGTACCTGTTATCTCCCAACCCAGTGCGATGCACATATCTTCGTGTACACTTGTACGGTCAGCTCCGGTGTCTACCTTTGCTGCAACCATAACATGAGGCCACTTACCAAAGCGAGGAGTTAACTCAATAACTTCCTCACCGTTCTTTAACCAGCGCTTAGCCAAAGATTCGCTTGTATATTGCATCAGGGTCATCTCCTGTTCGATAGTACAGGCTCCTAAACTTATCCAGCTTGTGTACTTCGACACTTTCGTCGTCGGCAAGTAACTCCTTCAACATTCGCTTAGTTTCGGGTGTTCCCTTGATTCCCTCTGGATATCGCAGGTAGAGTTGGTTGTTCAAGACTCCTCCAATGCTGTCGATGTCCGAGTTAACTTGTTCGAGGACATAAGCCACAATGTCTTCAGTACCCCATTCAGTTATCTCAGAGTTCTCTTGAGTCGGTGAGATATCCTTAACAGCGAGTTTCTCCTCAGCGGGGTCAGAGCGGAGCTCTTCGACATCCACTTCAACTAGCGGAGAGTTACTTTCATTTTCCTCGACTTCAGAGTACTCTGGTTCTAACTCATCCAAAGTGGCGTAAGCGAATGCATTGAACTCGGAGGTCAGTCCACCACTTAGCGACTGTGCTCTTGACTCAAGCCCCTCTAACCTTGTCATGAGTGAAAGACTTCGCTGCACCACTTGCTCCATCTCGATACCAATGTTGTGAATCACTTCACGCAGTTCCGAAATGTCTCGTGCGACTTCCAACTTCGTGTCCCTTAGTTCGACTCGTAGTTTCTCCAACTCTTCCCGAACTACCGAAGAGACCCCCATAGAGGAGCCCAAGCTCGACCAAACCGAAGTTACATCATCTTCCATGTAGTCAGACAGTTTCTTCCGAGTGATAACTGTTAAGGTTGAGATTCCCTTCGGGATGTCATGGAGGCCGTTCTTTTTGGAGTTAAGAATCAACCCGATACGAACAGGGCACTCACCATGCTATCTGATGCGAAGACACTGTACCGCTTCGTCGACCTCAAGTCCACCACCTCCAGCGTAGCAGCCGCACTTAGTACGATGACCAAGTCATTCACACTACCCATCCTTGCTGATGAGGGGGTGATGTACATTGGCCTCGAATCCATTCGAAGACATTGTGGGCGCTGATTTTACTTGCTTGAAGGAGCCGCCCCTTTCCCCCGACAAGTGCCCAGGTAGCAGCTTTACACAGGGCGGACCTCAGCTCGATAACGAAATAGGCGAGTGGTACTGCCCCGCTTGTGGAGTAGTTTTCGACACCGACGAAGCGCCTGAGGATGAATTCTTCGACGATGACGAAGATGAAGCGTTTGACAACGACGAAGAGTTTGTCGCAGAAGGTGACCGACTGATTCGTCAGACTCCCGAAGAGAAAGCACGAGTCGACAGGTACAACGCACTCAACTCACTATCTGCTGACCTTGGTCCCATCAACCTAAGGCTATCTATGTATATGGAAGCTAACGCTACTATGATTATCGACACACTAAGGGAGTTAGAGTTAGGGGGAGAGCCCGCATTCGAAGTGCGACTCCTAAAGCCAAAGGTTCTCGCTGTTTCTTTGTTTATGACTAAGAGAAGGCTTGACGCAGAGACTTATCGTATCATCAAAGTCAATCAGCGAACCGTGGACACAATGCTAAGAGCACTCACTTTGTTGAGGCCCTCGGCTGGTGAAAATGACCCCATGTCTGAGAACATCCGCTTCGTCGGCAATACACTGAACCTTCCTACTGGGATTATCACGATTGTCACAGAGCAGTACGAAGAGGCCGGTCGGCCACCGAATCGGGAAACTGATTGGAGAACCAGAGCGGCTGCGTGGATTTACCTCATGACTAAGGACCTCGGACTTAAGGTAACTAAAGCCAAACTGAAGGCAGTGGGTGGCGTGAAGAAAAATGCCTTCGATAGAGCAGTCGAATCTTACGAGAGTAGTATGGCAAATCGTAATAAGGACGATGAAGGCGTAGAGCTTCTTGATGACTGAAGTTACTTACAACCAGTTTCGGGGGCTTCACAAGGGAATTCCCCAAAAGGAAATCAGCGACCTCTGGAAAAAATACAAGGACGGAGGGTACAAACTCCCGTCCACCGAAGAACCCGTAGTTGAGGAACCCGTAGTTGAGGAACCCGTAGTTGAGGAACCCGTAGTTGAGGAACCTGTGGTAGAAGCACCAAAGTCAAAGAAAAAGAAGGAGCTATCTCCTCTCGAAAAGTGCAACGAATACGAGAGGTATCGAAGGGAGCTCCTCAGGTTTTCGTTCAAGTACAACGAAGAGGAAACTCAAAAGGTGCTCGACCGGATGTCGCAACTAGCGAGGGAAACCCTACCAGACGGCTACACTTGTGAGCCCACCGACTCTTGGAAGATTTGGTTCGGCCCCACCAGAGAGTGCCTACTCATCAACACCACTCGTCAGATGGCATTCAAGGTGGACCGCGACTGGTGGAAGACTCACTACCAAACCACCATCTATGTGGACAGAGAGTTACTCAACGACCCAAGTCACATCGAGACTGAAAAGATGAGATACGCTCGGAGGAAACAGTACATTCCCAGGACCCCCGTAGTCGGCTTGGAGTGCAAACTCCCACGAAGTTACAAGGACATCAAAATCCGTGGCGGTCAAGCGGGTGACCGTTGATGTTCGGAGCGAAGTCTATCTGGGTCGTCCACAACCCAGTCAAGCGAGCCATCTGGTGCTCTAAGTCAGATTGTCCAAAGCTTGGACGAAAAGAAGTCTACGATGTCGTCCTTGACGAGGCCGAAGAAAACGCTGACGGGGAACTTGAGCAAATTATCAAACTCGGCGTCACCCCCGAGGCAGAGATTGACGAGTCGAAAATCGTCAAGAAAGTTCGCCGCGTCAGCGAACCCACACTCAAGCACCACTCACTCGGAGTCGTGGCGGCATTCCGCTCAAAGAAGAAAGCTCTCCGCTTCTTGGATGAGCACTTTAAAACCAATCAAGACCAGTCCCCCGACAGCCTCGAATTGACCGAAATAAAGCTGACGACATAGATTAGCGTCAAGCTACACCGACCTCTTAAGTATCACATCTTCCTGGGTCAACTTACCGCAGGAAGGACACCCCATGATTCAGAAGAAACCAGTCTCGATTAAGTACGCCGCCGACGAACCAATGCTGATGCCCAGCAACGACAGATTCGTTTTGTTTCCGATTGAGCACGCTGACATTTGGCAGGCATACAAAGACCAAGCCGCCTGTTTCTGGACGGCTGAAGAGATTGACTTGGAGAAGGACAAGAACGACTGGGCGAAACTAAAGGACTCTGAGCGCCACTTCCTCAAGCATGTTCTGGCGTTCTTTGCCGCCAGCGACGGTATCGTGAACGAGAATCTCGCTGTAAACTTCTCTAACGAAGTCCAGTGGCCAGAGGCTCGCTCGTTTTACGGCTTCCAAATCATGATGGAGAACATTCACGCTGAGACTTACTCACTTCTTATCGACACTTACATTGAAAACGACGCAGAAAAGACCCGACTCTTCAACGCAATGGAGCACATTCCCAGCGTGATGAAGAAAGCAGAGTGGGCACTCAAGTGGACCGATTCGGAGCGTGCCACATTCGGTGAGCGACTCATAGCGTTTGCCGCAGTCGAAGGCATCTGCTTTTCCGGTTCCTTCTGCGCAATTTACTGGCTAAAGCAAAGAGGCATCATGCAAGGACTCACCTTTTCCAATGAACTCATCTCACGGGACGAAGGACTTCACCGCGACTTTGCGTGCCTCCTTCACAGTAAGCTCGTCAACAAGGTAGACGAAGCAACCGCACTTCAAATTATCAGCGAAGCTGTAGACATCGAAAAGGAGTTCGTCACAGAGGCACTTCCAGTTTCACTCTTGGGCATGAACGCAGAAAAGATGTGTCAGTACATTGAGTTCGTGGCCGACCACTTGTTGGTTTCACTTAACTTCTCCAAGCACTACAACACCCCTAACCCCTTCCCATGGATGGAGCAAATCTCCATGCAAGGCAAGACCAACTTCTTCGAGCGCCGCGTCGGTGAGTACCAAAAGGCGGGTGTTGCCACAGAGAACAACCGAGACTTCTCTCTGGATGAAGACTTCTAGAAGTCGAGTCCGAGGTCCTCAAGTGAGTCAAAGTCGAAGTCATCTTCAGGGTCTATCTCCAACATACCCTCGAAGCTGGCAACAGTTTCAACTGCCCTAGCAATCTTCTCTAAGGTAATAGGCCTACTACTCATATCTAGAGTCTTTCTGATAATCCTGTTAACCATGGGGTCCATGCCCATCAAGTATAGGCGAAACACTTCAAGTGACATACGCACAACATCACTCGGCTTCCACGGGCGACTCGTTGGGCTCGGGTCATCAAGTGCCTCGATATCAAAGGGCATTTTGTTACCACCGTAGTGGTTTGCTATCTTCTCTGCAACACTTAGGGGCATCCTACTGAATCCCCCTGCTTTGTACATCGCCTGGATATCTGCGATACTTTCGAGCATATCGTGGTCAAGTCTGATGTCATGATACCTCCCTCCAATGTTCGTCCACTTCTCAATCACTTCCTGCTTCGGAGAGTTGTCTAACTTACCTCCCGCAAGGATGTCGAACATGTACAGAATCTTTCGCTCGCGCTTCTGCCAGGCCACCGGCCAGGTCTCCGGGTCGTCTGGGACGTATCGCTTGGTGTCACCCTTGCGCCTCCCGCTACCTTTTCCTCCCATACGGGTACCAAGGTAGCAACGGGTACTTTACGATATTCGTCCAGAAAAAAGTTATCTCGAAAAAACCCCAAGGCAACCACTTCAGTTAAGTAGCGAATGAAAGCTAGTCGGGAACATGCAACAGAAAGTTAACTCTGTCCGTATCAAAGTAGGAAGCGAAGAAGTCGAACTCAAGGATGTTGTGATGCTCCGTGGCTCGGAGGGTCTGTATGTCGAGACTTCTGAAAAAATTGGAACCGACAACGAAGGTAACGACCTCATGCAGGCAACTCTTACCATGTACCCCTGGGAAAACATCATCACGATGGCATGGACCGAGAAGACTCTCATCGAGCAAGTCAAACAAGGAGTCATGCTTGAAGCACTCTCCGAAATCGAAGACTTCCTCGAAGACTACGAAGACGAGGACGAGGACGAAAGCGAAGGCGACTCTGACAAGCGAGACGACCCAAGCGTCAACCCCTACGACAAGGAGTGAGGTGATATCATGGTCGACGAAAAGGAATTCTACGAAAGCGCAGAGGTTGTTGATGTCGTCGACAAAGAGATGACGGCACAACTCAAGGCCCAACGCGACGAAGTTATGGCACTTTATGCCAAGCTCATCGCAAACCCATATCTGGCCCCGCACCTCATCCCTGACTTCCGAAGCGCCCTCATGAGCACTGTTGCCACCCTCATGGAGAACGGGGTCCCTGTCAGCGACAACCCCAAGATTCGCACACCAGATGATGTGATTCGAGAGGGTATGGCCGAGCTTGCAGGCATGGTAGGCGGCTCACTGGCTGGTAAGGTAATGAAGGCTAAGCAAGCCTTTCAACAGACACTAAGTGGTTCCTCGGGCGACGAGTTCGTCGTGTATCGAGACCCCGACACTGGAACCTACTATTACATTGACGAAGATGGTGAAGAAGTAGACTGTGATGCACACGGCAACCCATTGGAGGACTGAAGATGAGCGACTACGATTACGACGGCGAAGAAGAAAACGACGAACCCATCCAATGGCGCTCACTCAACCCCAAAGAGCGACTTGAGCTGATGAAGAACATCTTCACCAACTCAGAGTGGTATGATGGCACGCCATTTTCCGAAGGCGGTATGCCAATGGCCGATGGCTCACACAACCCCGACTTCCAAGCGATAGTCGACCGTAGCGGTGCTCCGATGAAGGAGGCAAAGCGATACTACGCAGCGTGGTTACAAAAGCAAGGGCTCGACCCAAAGACGGCACTTGAGTATGCAAAAGACACCTCGGTCGCAGCATCGGCTGCCGCAGTCGGTGTAGGCATGACTTCGACCACTTCCCAGGGCTTTGGCTCCATGTCTACGCCAGTTGCAGGCACAACCATGCCTATGCCTCAACTCATGCAACCAAGCACACCACCAGCCCCGCCCGCTGGCGGTAACAGTGACATGTGGGCCATGATGCAATTCATGATTCAACAACAACAGAACCAATCAAACATGCAACAGTTCCAGATGCAAATGCAGATGGAGCAACGCAGACTTGACGAGTTACGCAACGCCGAGATGCGCCGCGAGCAGATGGCCCGTGACCAGCAGTTTATGAACCAGCAGACCACGCTTCTCCGTGAGTCTTTTAAGCGAGCCAATGACACAGGCTTCGGTGGTAAGCTTATGGAGGCTGCCCAAGAAAAGATGATTGAGGACATGATTGGTGGAAAGGATGAAAGTTGGCGAGATAGTATCAAGGATGTGCTTGGTTCCGATACCCTCAAGGAAGCAGTTGTTGGTCTCGGTGGTGCGCTCGGTGCACGACGCCAGACTCAAATCCCAGCAGGTTATGACGACAGCCAATACAACCCCTACGCACAGCCTATCCCACAGGGACCACCAGCGCACCTCCCACCATCACCTCAGCAAACCATGCCACAACCCATGCCACAGCACCTAGGTGGTGGAGAGCACTATTCTGATTTGGAAGACCAACCAACCGATGGTGTCTTCTTTGAAGAGCAACCCCCAGCACCACAACAAATGCAACAAGCTCCAACTGACTTGAGTCGAGACGAATACACCAGAGTTCTCTTCGAGTCTTTCTCTCAACTCCTGGGTCCGCAAATGCAAGACCCACAGGTAACAAAGGCCGTGCAGGAACAAATCGAAGTAGCGGTCGATGTCACAATGTTGGAGATGCCTGAGGCAATCCCTCAACTCAAGCTGCAAGCCATGAGTGAGAAAATGCTACTCGTGAGAAACTTGCGAGACATCTGCTTCGGACTGCGCGACCTTCGAGGCCGAGTCAACCCCGGCGAGCAACCGAGTGGTATCATCCTCGCAGCAGTCATCAGCGAACTTCGTAAGCGCCCAGAGTTTTACAAAATCTTCTCGGACAACTCCTATGAGGAAGTCATCGCGCAACTCGAGCCCTTCAAGGACACGGGTGCTATCAAGTTTGACTACGAGTACCTCATTCGACCCGAAATCGCTGAAATCGCAAGGCATCTACTCGGGGCTGTCTCCAACGACAAAATGAGTAACGGCATCCCACAGTGAGGTGATTTAGTGATTCTAGATGAAGACGAAGGTAGAGAAGCAGTCGAGCGCATCGTGGACAACCAAACAGTTCTCCCCACATGGGCCTACCTAGTTATCTTCATCTTACCAGCTGTAAGTATATTCTGCCTCATGCACCTATATCTAGAAGTGGATATTTTGCTGTCAGCAGTCACTTCACTCGCCGTAATGAACGGCTCGATTAACTCCATCATCGCATGGCTGACGATTCGGCTGGACGGCCAGTCTGCGGAAGCACTGGAGCACCTCGACACTATCATGATTGAGATGGAGCGCCTGGAAACTACTCTGGATGAGGCCAACGAAAAGGTCGACTCATTTACAGTAGACTTGGAAGAAGCCAGAGTTCTCTTCAGAAGGGTTGGCGTTGAAATCAACGACCTCGACTTGGAGCCCGTAGCAGATGTGGTCGAGAAACTCAAGGAAAACAAAGACGGGCTCGGTGAGGTACTCGACAACCTTCGTGGCGTAGATGTATCAAGTTACATTGACCAAGCAAAGCGCATCGAGTGGAAAAAGCTCCTCAACAGTGTGGAAGAAATCATGTCGTTCATCAACACCCAAGACCCGGACAAGCCCAAACCCAAGCTACCGACTCCTTCTATCGGTATGCCTAAGTTACCAACGCTTCCAACACCAGAGCCTGCCCCTCTACCCGAACCAACCATCGACGAGTTGATTGGTAACTTGGATGAAGAAGAGGACGATTGGATGGAGTGGGACGATGATGAAGACGACGAGTTCTTCAACGAGCCTCCCAAGCCCAACCTCAACCCAAGTCGCCCAAAGAAGGACGCAGAGCCAAAGCAGGACAAAAACCTCAATCTGTCTCGATTTGGTTGATTTCCTCAAAGGACACTTTAGTGAAGGGAGCCTCGCCCTGTGCGCACTGAATCTTTTCGGTAGTGATGCGGACGATTTGACTATCGTCTAAGTAAACTACTTTTGAGCAAGCGTCCTTAACCGTCTTGAGTAAGTTGTCCAGGTCAGGTTTCTTGACTCGCCATTCGCGTGGCCGAGGAGTGCGCTTACGCGCCATGGACTTGGGCATCTCGATACCAAACTGCGCCTTGAAGTGAATAGGCCCCTTGAGGGTCTCGCCATCAAATTCCTTCATGGCTTCAGCCGCAGCAAAGCGAATATGCTCCTTTGCATTGCGCGACTTAGCCGGGTCATATGTACGCACAAAGCCACCACGGTTACTGAATCGAGGCCTACCTTGTGCCACGGGTTCTCCAGAGATAGTGAACGATAACTTTCTTCCCATAAGCATACCACCTTTCATCTCGTTTATCACTCATACGGAAAGAAGGTGTTATACGAAACTACTCCATCGGACTCCCTATGGAAGATGGTAGAGTCTTGCGAGTCAAGTTCAAACCTGGCGTCTCTCCACGAAAGCGATTCGAGGGCGTAGTCCGTATCCTTACCGACTTGATTGAAGACGGTATGCGAGACGAGTTGGTCCGCCAAAAGGCAGTACAGATTCTCAACAACGCAGGTGTGCGCGGACACGATGAACTTGGTGAAATACGCGCCATCACTCGATATGTACAAACCCATATGGTATACCGTAAAGACGGATATGGAGTAGAGTTCTTCCATACAGCTAGAAGGCTTATTCGAGATATAGAGGAAGGTAAGTCGGCAGGTGACTGCGATGACTTTGTTATCCTCGGTGGCGCACTCCTTGGAGCAATTGGCTACCCAGTCGGTGCCTTGATTGTGGACTCCAATAACGACGGTATCATGAACCATGTGATGCTCGTGACAAAAACTTTCAGCCCCACCAGAGAGTTTGGAGATAGCTGGATTCCTATTGAGTTGATTTACCCTCAGTTCAAAATCGGTGAGTCTGTACCCATCTCGACCGTTTACCCACTCATGGCCAATGTGGAAACAGGCCGCGAACCCATTATGCGTAAGGCCATCTCTGGCATCAAAGGACTCGCTGGATTCCACCCACTCGGTCACCTAATGGGCATCAGGAGGAAGTAAGATGAGTGTATTTAGTGAGTTAGGAAACCGTGCAGCAATCGGTAACTTAGGTGCGATTCCTAAGTCCAATGCTGCATACAAGATACTTCAAGCTCCCAAGTTCAAGGACATGGGAGATGTAAATTGGCAAACCGGAGAAACATGGGGAGTCCTTATAGGTGGAGCCGCTATCGGCCTGGTAACGGTGCTACTCTTTAACCGATATTACAAGTGAGGGAATGAATATGGCAGCAATGAATGTATCTACACAACGCAGACTAGGTAAGCTACCTAAGACAGAAGATTCTCTTTCATACAAAGGGCACACCTACGGTAACACGCACCGAGGCTTCCGAGGCCGAAGACCCACGCCAACCTATGATGGCTTCTATGGCTACGGAGGCGCAGGTGGTGACGGCAAGCTCCACTACTATGGTAACGGCGAAGGTCAGTCGGACCTCCCCATGAACGGCTTCTACGGTATTGGTAGCGCCGATGTTATGATGGAGCAAGCTGCCGAGATGATGATTCCAGGCAACGATGGTGCTTCGACCCACAAGCCAACCCACATGGGTACGCCAGGCATGTACGGCGTGATGGATATTGTCACGGGCAGTACCCAGGGCGTCCCCAATGTGTTGCTTGGTGTTGTTGGCTTTCTCCTCTACAAAAAGTTCTACTGAGGTGGTAACTTGACTGAGGCCACAAGCAAGCTCCTCGCTGGGACCTTTGTGGCTGTTATCCTCCTCGGAATTATCGGGAGGATTGAATGATGCTTGGTAGAATCGTCCCCGGTAGACTTCCCTCAACGGTCGCTGACATCAAACTCATTGACCAGCGAATTGCCTTCAATAGGCAGCAACTCGCACTTCTTCCCCAGAGGGTAGCCCAAGGTTTGTTGAGTCAACAAGACGCTGCTTACAGAAGACTTTACCTCGAAGGTGAAATCGAACAACTGACTCAAGCAAAGCGTAACCGAAGGTACGCTACGCCCTCCTACCGAACCCCACTTGATGTCTTCGAGAGCACCCGCAGAGGCGCTCCTGCCAACAAGTATGTCAGCGAGTCAAACAACGATGGACTTCCTGCAGGCTACTTCGGTGACGACAATGGAAGTAACGGGGGCTCGATTCCCTCTGACTGGAATGCAAGCGACCCTGCGGACTTCGATGTTCCAAATGTCCCATCCCAGGCAGGCTTCAATGTCGGTAACTGGCCAGCGCACTGGCCGGGAAGTCACTCCGCACTTATCACAAAGGCAGTCATGGAAGCAGGTGAAGTCGGCATGAAGCAAGTCGTTGACCCTCGACAAGACGACACCATGAAGCTCAAGGGACTTAATCTAGTCAATGTCCCCGCTCATATGGCCACGGCTAAACAAATTCAAGCAAATTACGCCTACCTTCTCGAGATTGTTTCAGCAAGCCCCGCATTCACTGTCACAGACCGAAGCTTAGTCAATCGAATTTACGGAAAAATTAACAGGCAAATTAGTGACGCAGAAGCGGCCATCGAGCAGGCCAAAGCTCAAGGTACTTATCGAGAGTTCTCTAACACTCAGTATAGTGAAGAAAAGATTGAGGACTACAAAACCTACGCAATCATGAAAGTCACAATTTCGTGGATGGACGGGTCTCAAAGTGACCTTCTCCGGTATTATGGTGCCAGTTCTAAGCATGGATACATACCCAAAGCAGAAAACGGAATGGTCCCATCCAAACCAGAAGACATAGCAGCCAAGTATTACAAGACCTCTAACGAAGTTCGCTTAGAGGTTGACAAGTTTATGCAAGAGCAAGCGAACCTTCGAGAACTACTTTACACTCACAAAGGTTACAGCTTGTATAAGGCAGAGGAAGCTAATCCAAACTACAACGATGGACGCACCCGCGAAAAGTACTCTATCATCGGTAGCGATAAGGTAGTTTACCTTGAGTTCACAATCGACCCTTCTGCAAAAGACTCACAAGGTAGATACCAGTCCCTTGAACTCTATTACCCTAAGAGCACAGTCACTGGTTATATCGACCAGCAAGTATCCAGCGGAACCTGGCCAACCCAGTCTGCAATCGCCGGCTTCTTTGCGGGCTTCAAAAGAAATTCTCGGAACGCCCGAAGAACAGGCAATCTCATGGGCCTCGGTGCTATGCAAGCACACGACCGTAACGCCCAGCTCGCTAACGATGGTGGCATGAGCCCCTATGAGCGCAAGAGTTACCTGCAAGCTGAAAGGGAAATGTCCCTCGCAAAGAAGCGAGCAGGCTCCAAGGTGGACCTCACCAAGCAACTTCGTGAGGAGCCTATCACTCGCCCATGGCAAATGCAGGTCAGCCTTTCTACTGCCGCACTTAACGCAATCTCAACACGACTTAATCAGCAACTGGCTTCCATGAACCTAAGTCAGGAGATGTTTACTCAACAGATGCACACGAATGTCGCCGCTGTTATCAACTCGATGCCAAGCGGAATGGCTCCCAGTGAACAGGCCGAGATGATTATCGAGCATGTCATGGCTAAAGCCACCAACTCAAGCGGACTGCTTAAGAAAGATGTCAAAGTGGATATCAACAGGGGCTCGACCTCGCCACTGACTTTCAACCAAGCAGAGTCTCTCAGTGGAGTCGTCGGGTCGCTATCTGGAACCAGAGCAGCACTTGGTCGACTACTGAGATGATAATATGTTGAGCAGACGAGTTAACTCCTATGGGCTTGGAAGTACACCCTTCCACCCAGTTAACTCACTCATGGTTGCTCGGGCTGAGTTGAAGCAGGAAGGCAAGAAACTCTTTTCTCCCATCCTATCTCAGAACCAATGGCTAGTAGAGAGTATACCCTTTATGGCTATGACGATGTATACGATTAGATGTAGTGTCGTTGGTCAAGGCACGGGTTATCTCTATGCTTCGTTTTTGGGCGAAGAGCGCCAAGAGGTTCTCGCTATCGCTAAGGTGACAGCCGGCACTCACGAACTCAAGTTCCGTGCTCCCTTCAGTGGCCTAAAGAACTTTAAAATCGGGGTCGGAAACACTGTCCCCCAAGCCCACGGGATTCGTTATCTCTCCAAGGACTTACAGTATCGCCTGCAAACCAACTCACTTTTGTTCAACCAAAAGGCTCCTCAGTATGAGTCATCGGGCATCGGTTTTGCAGGACTCGGTGCCGCACTTTTGGACATCAACCAGCCCCTCAAGCCAGGGACTTACCAAGACGACAAGGGGCACAAACACTGGGATGGTAACCTCGACAACTACACTTGGAGTAACGGCTATCGAGGCCCGAGGGAGGGAATGTATACTCAGCGAGACATCGCCGCAATCAAGGGTTCCTATCACGGATACTATGCTTACGCTATGAACCTTCACATTGCTAGGTTCGATAACGAAGACAACTTCATCGGCTGGGACGCGCTCGAAAGCTGGCAGTCTAAGATTCCGGCAGGAGTCCCCATGTGCGCCACATTCCAGTTCTTTGTACTCAACTCAAAGGGCGAGGACTCCGGCAACAAGCTCACTTGGAAAGCCAAAGAACCCTACTGGATTCACGCCGAAGACTATCAAATTCCTGCAAACGACTTCCACCTAGCACATGACAGTTGGAATGCTATCGCAAAAAAGATTCGCCCAGTAGACTCTAAGGGCAACATGTACGGACCTCGCTGGGCCAAGAAGGGCGACATCGGTATCGGCTCTGACCCAGAGGACATAGCCCGAACCGCTTTGATTGAAAGCTTCGAGTGGGATAACTTCAAGGCAAGTGTGCGAGATGTGGCCGCTAAGATTGAGTGGTACAACGAGCCCTATGGTACCTGGTCAAGTCCACAAGCTAGCCCGGACAACATCCCTATCACCAACTCAATGGGTTTGACGAAAGTTATCTTCCGATTCCCCAGGCAACTCGACTCTTCAACCGACCGAGACATTCTTGCAGAGTTAACTGAACTTGGAGTCAACTACGACTATGCTAGCACCAAGAAATGTTACCCATACTATCTTTCTACCGGCAGTGGAGTCAAGAAAGCTTACGCCGTATTGGGCAGACCAAACCCCACCAACAATGACTTAACTTACGAGGAGATGGGTGATACTTATGCTGTACCTCGGAGCATGACATTCGACCTCTTTTTCAAGTACGGTAAGCATCCCAAGGCAGGTAGAGCAACATCATTCAACCACGATGGTAGTCCCGAGGACGGATATGTCAGCATGGCAATCAACGGCTTCGGGGTGGCAGATGCGGAGAAGTTTGCTCGCATGAACACCCCTGAGGTCTTCAGTGCCTTTTACCCTGCTGGAGGTTTCACTACGGGCGGCATTATTGCAGGCATAGGTAGAGGCTTTGCCCTCAACGGAACTTATGCTATCTCAACGAAGTCCAGCACCGACCCGTTTTATGTCTCCCGAAACACCGACCCTTACCCCACAGGTGAAAAAATCGGAACAAAGGACTCCAGCCGAATCGGCATGACAGGTCTGATTCTTTCAAGTGACTTGGATGATGGTCGCATGGCGGTGACCGAAGAACAACTCCAGGCA
>Ga0222716_10001631_pt1 | contig 18650 bp, 30 predicted proteins | sample C33_13DmetaG_FD_165044 | JGI IMG/M metagenome (GOLD analysis project Ga0222716, IMG submission 165044) | Estuarine water microbial communities from San Francisco Bay, California, United States - C33_13D | ecosystem: Environmental > Aquatic > Marine > Unclassified | place: USA: California... | reverse complement strand
CAATAATAACGATTGACAACCAAAAACAAGTGTGTTAAACTATGAACACTTACTTTATATTCGTGGACATAACGGTAAATAGTTAAAAGCAGGGTAGTAGATATGAAAAAACGTACCAGAAGTATATTAGATGAACTGAACCGTATTTCAGAGAGCAGAAATACTGAACATTTCCTCGAAACCACTGGCAGTAATCTGATTGAGAGTGCAGTGAATCTTCTCAATGTGATACAAAATCACTATCCAGAGGAAACTGCTATTGAATTGGAACGAAGATTCATAAACAGCATACGTAATGGTGATTCAAAAAAATTTAAAGTTGGAATTAAAAAAGTTTTAGATGACAAAAACAATAGTTAATGAAGGCGGCAATATTTTCAAAAATACAGAAGGTCAGCCAGCCACTGCAAGAATCAACAGAGTCGATGTTGAACCCACAGTTCAATGGTTGGAACAGATTACAGGACTAGAGCTCACCGACAACAAATTAGGAACTACTGGACTTGCACCTACATCAGGAGATTTAGATCTTGCTGTGGATCAAACAAAAATCAACAAAGAACAATTAATTGCTAAACTGACTGGTTGGTTGAATTCAAAGAATATGAATCCTGCTGATTATATCAAAAAAAGCGGAGTCAGTGTGCATTTCAAAACACCAATACAAGGCAACGAAAAGAACGGACATGTGCAAACAGACTTTATGTTTGGTGACCCTGATTGGATGAAATTCAGTTTGAGTGGCACTGTGGGCAGTAATTTTAAAGGTGCAGATAGACATGTGATGTTGGCATCGATTGCCAAACCCCAAGGACTTAAATGGAGTTTTAAATCTGGTTTGATTGATAGAAAAACTGAACAAGTGTTATCTAAAGATCCGGACAAGATAGCAGAACTGTTGTTGGGCAAAGGAGCCACTGCAAAAGATTTAGCCACAGTTGAAACTATACATGCAAAAATTAAGAACAGAACAGATTATGAACAATTGATTCAAGATGCAAGAGACAGTTTTGAAAAAATTGGAAAAACATTACCAGAACACAAAATTGCTGGAACACCTGTGTGGTTTAGAAACTTAATGGACAGGTTGCCAGAATGAAACTAGTCGAGTTTAAAAAACAATCAGGCAAGTGTAAAACAGTGTTTGAATCTGCAAGAATACAACATGCAGAAGATTTGATATTGTTCAAAGGACACCAAGGTGCTCTTGAAGCCATTGAGATGTTGCAAAAAATTGCCACAGGCAAACAAGGAGTAACAATTAAATGGGATGGCTCACCTGCTGTTGTGTTTGGTCTGACACCAAACAATGAATTTATTTTCACAGATAAAGCAGGATTCAATGCAAAAAATTATGATGGAAGAACGACCAATCCAGATGATTTAGAAGGTATGATAATGAGCAGAGCAAAAGATCCAGCAAAGAAAAAATCATATGCACAGTACAGTATGAAAATGAAACAAGCATTTCCTATATTAGAAAAATCTGTGCCAAAAGATTATGAAGGATATTTTGTCGGAGACATGTTGTATTTTCAACAGCCTAAAAAACAAGGCAACAGATTTGTGTTCAAACCCAACGTGGTTGAATACAGTATAGATGCCAACAGTGACATAGGAAAAAAAATTGCAATGAGCAAAGTGGGAATTGTTTTGCATCACACTATCAATGAGCAAGGCAGTGTATCGCCACTTGAAGATATCAGTATGTTTGTGGGAGACGAATTATTGGTATTGCCTCCAACTACAAAAACACATCCAGGCAATGTGGACTTGTCCATATTAAAATCTGCCAAGAGTGAAGTGGTTAAAAATGCAGGATCCATTGATTTATTTCTAAACAGAGGCAAACTTCAAGAATTAAAAATAACTGATTTACCAAATATCTTGTACACCTATGTGAACAGCAAAGTTGACACGGGTTTAGATAACCTAGGTGCTGATTTTGGAAAATGGTTAGAGTCTAGCACAGTCAGTGTGCCAAAAAAACAAAGAATTGTTCAATACATTCAACAGCACAAATCAGGATTTGATGCTGTGTTTAGAACCATTGCAACAGTGATGGAAACCAAGGACATGATGGTTGATCAACTGGATGCCGCAGGATCAGACATTGTGGCAACTATAGATGGACAAAAAGGCGGCGAAGGATATGTGGCAGGCACAGGACCTGGTGCAGTAAAACTAGTAAAACGTTCTGGCTTCACTAGAGCCAACAGAGCGATAAATAGATAAGGAGAACACAATGAAAGCAAAAGAGTTTATAAAAGAATTTAGAGATATTGACCCAGCAGATGATCCAAATGCAGGAATGGACAAAGATTTCAAACAGGAGCCAATGTTCAATCAATTTGGAAAAATTCTAGACAGTCAAGGCAATCCAAATCCATTAGACACAGTGACCACAGATGATGGTAAAAAACATAAAGTGACTGCAAGGCAGGCAGATATGTTAAGAAAACTGATGACCAGTTCACAGATCAAACCAATGATCAGATCAGAGTTCATCAAAGCACTTCAGAAAAGTGAAACATTATCTAAATTTTTAGAAACAGATGATATGGTTGCATTGTTTAAGAACATGTATTTGCAAAAAGACAGTCAACCAGCAGAGCCAGGCATCTACTAAACACTCAGTATACTTCGCATGGAGTTTATAGAATCATTATACGAAGCGAGAATGACTCGCAACACTCAGGATCAAAAAGTCTTGACATATACAGACTGTTGCGAAAGATTGTATCTTTCCATGTTGGTATTGGAATTGATGAACAAATATGCTCGTCATAAACCAATGGCAAGATCATATGCCAAACGCACAGTAGGTTTTACCAACTACAAAAGATTTAGAATGAGTGCTACTGATCTTTATAATTTTATCTATTTTGTTACAGGAGATCAAGAAGCAATCAACAAATTAAAAGATCCTACTTCTGCATCTGCACTGAGAAAAAGAACCACTTTACCAATGATGGCAGTGAACAGACACATCACCAGAATCAGTATGGGCAGTGCCACAGTATCAAACACTCAATTGTATATCAATATAGAATCAGCATTGAACATCAGAAACACAGTGTATAAATCTATTCGCAGAACATTGATGGACTATGACAGTGCAACACAGATTGATAGACAGGACACTGTAACCAAATTAGTGCATGCGGCAAGAGCCAAATTGCGAAGTTCAGACATCATAGATGATCTTGAAAAACTGGTGGCTGATAAAAATTTAGAAACAGGCAGAGTCAGCGACTCGGAACCTAAAATCTCCATACCAGATATCAATGTGCAAGGTAAAGAATTATCACTGTATAGATACTTGGTAGGATCAAAAAACATTGTGCAGGTTAAACGATTTGTGGACCTTGCACTCAGTAACAAATCAATTCCCAGCACAATAGTTCAAGCATATCTACCAGCAATCAAGATGTTGCACGACATAGTGTCAGGAGGACCTGCATACGTCAGTATGCTACGAGCATTGGCAGAACGTGCCAAAAAGAGTAAAAAGTAAACACTCTACTTAAATTGTTGCCAAAATCTATAAATATATACAACCTCATCCACTGAGCGTGGATTAGGGCATTAACGAGAAAAAAGGAGAAATAATATGCCTAGTATAACAAAAGTAAATGGTTTCTTGAACAAATTTGTCACAGGAACTGTTTTTCAAAATGCAAATCTTGGCTTCTACGTTGCAACTATTAGATCAACTTCAAATGCGGCTAACACTGCTGTTGATTTACAAGCGGCAGACGGTGATGCGGCAGGTGAAGCAGATCAAATCGTTGAATTGGCTGTGAAGTCAGTAAACGCGATTGCCTACTTTGCACCAACAGGTAATGCAGGAACACTTGCACTTATCGTGGATGGTTCTCAACACACAGCAGATTCTATTGCGGCGCAATTAGAAGCGATTGATGGTGTTGGCACTGACACAGTTGTTGCGGCGGCTGATCAATTAACTTTTGCATAATAGTTAATAATCAACAATCTTATAAATCAGGGCGTTTGAAGATTAAACGCCCTTTTTTGCGACTATACCTTATTTCATAATCAAAAATTATAAATAAATGCAACTAACGGTTCACAGAGTGTGAATCGGCATTAACGAGAAAATAGGAGAAATAAAATGCCAAGTCTAACAAATAACGCAAAAGCTCAAGCAGGTAACGGCTTAAATGGCAAAACGCACATTTTAACAGTTGACCTAAACGACAGTGGTAATCACACACAAGCAACTATCGATGGTTTCGTACAAGGAATCGCGGCAGGTAATTCACTTGCGAATGCGAACACAAAATCAGATGCTTTCACAGTAGTAGGTATCAAAGGTGCAGTAGGTGATTCGGCTATCACAGTAGCAGTACAAGGAACAGGTACTCCAAGTACAACTGCTGAAGAATACTTTGCTAACGTAGATGTTACAGCAGTAATAACTTTAGACAACGTATAATCTACAGTAAAAAATATCTTAAAAAGGGTGTTCAAGAAATTGAGCATCCTTTTTTTGTGACTATAAGTAACACAGTCAAGAGAATAGACATATGAGTTACAAAATACACACATTAATAGACATAACCCAAACGGGAAAGAATCGTGGCAAGCAGAATGATAGTTTACAAGTGGACCAACAGAGCAATTGGATGACTTTTCAAAACTGTGCCATGCTGAGAACCAACATGGAATTTTCAAATGTGTCTGTGTCAGAAGACATTGTGGATCAATACATGTTTGGCAAACAGTATGTAGGAAAACAAAAGATATGGACTGTAACAGCAACACCTGACAGACCAGATGCTGTGACCAAAGAGATGCTGATGGAGGATTTTGACATGGTGCCCATGATCAATCAGTTGGATGAAAGTATAGATCAGCATTCCGACATGTTCAGCACCAAGAATGATGAAACCTGCAATATCCTTTTCATTAACTCTTCTGATAATTAGAAATAATATAATATAAATAACTGTGTTAAAAAATATTTTAGGCGCTTAAAAAACACAAACACACTAGGCTAACAAAGGCCTCTTCCACAGAGAAAAACAAATTGGAAGCGAGGAGAAAAATGGCGACCGAATTAGAAAAACAAAACCTAGAAGCACACGTTGATTTGTGTGAACAAAGATATAAGAACCTTGAAACTCGTTTGGACAAAATTGAGGAAAAGGTGGAAGATATCCACACTGATATTCAACATGGCAACAAAAGCATGGTCAAAGTGATCATTGGTGCCACAGGCACGATAGTCGCTGGACTGTTAAGCACCATTGTTGTGCTGTTGTTAAAATTCCCTGGATAAAAATCCAATCCCCCAAACTTACTAAATACTGCTATGCTTATAAAAGAAGTAGTTCAGACTGAAGGCGTTGTACAGATATGGAGTCGTTCTGGCGGCAAGATGGTGCGAAAGTACAGATGCACATCGGGTGCAAGAAAAAACAGAATTGTTTCAAAACCCAGTGTGTGTACACAACCTAAAAAAGCCAGTTCAGTATTTGCTCTTAAAAAAGCAAAAGCAAGAAGAGGTTCTACCATAAGAGTTAAAACAGCAAGAACCAAAAGAGCAACACAGTCAAGACGTATTAGTGCTTTGAACAAACCCACATCTATGAAAAGAATTAAAATTGCTAAACCAGGTAGATCAGCCGGGTACGCCAAAAGAAAGCCAATTAGAAAATAATATGAGATACAAAGAAATAATTGAATCGCCTTATCTAAAACAAATGTTGCAAAAGATAGGAGCCAACAGATTAAAATCTGGCAAGCCAGTTCCACCCAATTCCTTACCCAGTGGCACAATCAAGTCCGCAGGTACAAAATCAGTAGGACAAAGAATGGACAAACAACTCAGCCAACAACTGTTGAAAAAAGGTGCTAAGATTCCCATGCCTGTTAGTCCTAACAGAGAACAGGATTTTGAAATAGATAAAGTGGACAACAAAACAGTCACAATAAAGAATCCAAGACCAAAACCTGGAGAGCCTACCACAACCACAATAAACAAACAAGACCTTGAACCAGTGGTGACCAATATCATGCGTAGAGTGAGGAGCCAAAACTAGTGAAGATAAATCAACTGATAGATAAATTTTATATCTATACTTCCAATGAGGAAGTGGATCTGTTGAGAAAAATGGATAAACCTATGGCAATATCCATGCTGGCAGAGAGAGAAAAATTTGTTGCAGAGTCTCTTATTAGAAAAGGTTTACTGACCAAAATTCAAATGAAAGACTCCATAATGTTGGTAGTCAATGACCCAGAAAAAATTAAGCGAGAAACTTGCTGAACTAATAGATAAGTCTGTACAAAAGTATTGTGTGCCTATTCAAAAAGGCAACAGTGTGAGAATCAAACACACAGTAATACGAACCAACAAGCACAATCATCTAGTGATTGATTTGCGTTACAATAAACAGATAGGCACTTTCTTCAGTAAAACAGGTGCTGTTGCATGTGCTGTGAGCAACACCAAAGGTGATGGCAATACCCAATACATTGTAAGAATGGACCGTAAACTGCAAGAAAAGTACCTAGAATGCCTCAATTATAAACGTATATTAGAGAACAGTGATGAAGAAGAGTATAAACAAACAGCCACAATTAGATATCAAATTGCTTGGGAAGATTTAAATACAATCAAGCAGGCACTGTTAGACATTGTGTTTGATAAATAAAAACGTAACTAAAAAAATTATGAAACTTGATCAATTAAACGCACAGATTACAGCAGATACAGTGAACGAAAAGTTTGCACAGATATTTGGTGAAAAAGTCAATCTTAACTCATTTACTACAGAACAATTAGAAAATACCAAAGAAAAAGTTTTGGGCAAACTGAGCCAAATACAAAATGCTATCAGTTTTGACAAATTGAGTGACTCAGAAGATTATCAAAAACAAAGAATGTTATTAGACTTGCTAGACAGAGCATTGGAAGAAAGAAAAACCAATGAAGGTGGCAATGCTTTTGATATTGCACAAGGCGATGCAGAAAATATCATAACCAATGCATCAAGTGATGAGGAAGCAAAAGCAGATTTACAAAAACTTTATGACATGGAAGATGATTCATATGCACAATCAGAAATAAAAAGAATTATAGATGATCTTGCTAAAAAAGGTTTAACGGCTATGCAACGTCAATTGGCAATGCAAGACGGACCAATGGAAGGCAATGCATTTGCTCAAGCAGTTGCAAAAGCCAAAGCGGCTGGCATGAAACCAGGCGACAAGTTTAAAGTTGGTGATAAAGATTTCACACTTAAAGATGCAGAAGATTTATTAGCATCTACAATGAATGAAAAGGCAAAACCAGACTTTTTAGATATGGACAAAGATGGCGATAAAAAAGAGCCAATGAAGAAAGCAATGCAAGACAAAAAGAAAAAAGAAGTTAAAGAAGGTGCAGAAGACCAAGCACAATTAGTAATGGCGTCTAAAGACATGGTTGATAAAATAACAGGTTGGATGGAAGACACAGCCAGCATGATGTCAGAAGGCATGTTAGAATTAACAGACGCTATCAGAGACGAATTAGGTTCTGACAAATCAGAGGCATTTGAAAATCAAATTAAACCAGCACTAGAGAGTTTATACTCAACACTAGAAACAACTAGAGATTCACTAACCGGTGGCGTAGCCATTGTAACAGGCGAACAAGCACCAACACAGATGGGTGCTGAACCTGAGGTACCAGCAGAAGAACCAGCAAGTGATGACGACATGCCAGATCAAGCAGACGACTTCTCAGCAAGTGAACCTGCAACAGGCGGTGAGGAACCAGCAGATAGAGGCAAAAGAGAATCTATAGCAAGACTGTCAAGAAGATTAGCAGAAGTTTTATCTAGCTCAAAAAAAAAGGCTTAATTTCGGAAGCCTCCGACACAAAAATAATTCAGATATTTAGAAATTTAATATCAACAGCAGACACAAATTCTCAACCTGCAATACTTAACTATCAGGCTTTGAGCAAATTGTTAAGCAACGTTGGAGGCTCCAACATCAGTTATGATGCTTTCAAGCAATACTATGATAGCAATCCAGAATTCAAAAATCTTGTTAAAAAGTTCGACTCTACCACAGTGCATCTTAAAACCAAAGCAGACTCTGATGCAGAACCTGTAGATGCTAAGAAATCTTCCGATAGTGTAGAGAAAATGGCAAAACGTGCCACTGCCAAAAGAAAGTAATTGACAATCCTTTAACTTTGTTGTAAAATTTAAATTAAAACAACGAATTTCATCTGAGTAAATTATAATGAAAGTAAATCCAACAACAGAATGAGTTTTGCTTTTAATAGTGAGGTTATAAAAAAATGACACTAATAACAGAAAGATATGATTATAAAACAATATCACGATCCAGTGTAAATGGTAAACGAATGTACATATGTCCAGACGGCAATGCAGTTGCCAGTGTAACCACAATATTAGACAGTACCAAAGACAAAACATTTTTAAAAGAATGGCGTAAAAGAGTAGGTGAAAAAACTGCCGCAATGATTACCAAAGAAGCCAGTGGTATTGGTACAAGAATGCACAAATTTTTAGAAGATTACATTGTTACTGGAGAATGGAAAGATCCAGGATCAAACCCTTACAGTCAACAAGCATCAAAAATGGCTAAGATTGTTAAAGAGAAAGGTTTAAAATTTGTAGACGAAATATGGGGTTCAGAAATTAATCTTTATCATCCCAGAATTTATGCAGGCACCACTGACCTTATAGGCACAATGAACGGTGAGCCAGCAATCATGGACTTTAAACAAACCAACAAACCCAAAAAGAAAGAGTACATAGAAGATTATTTTTTACAGTTGGTTGCGTATGCAGAAGCTCACAACGAAGTGTATGGCACAAACATAAAATCAGGGCATGTGTTGATGTGCAGTAGAGAATTTCAATATCAGCAGTTTGATATTTCACCCAATGATTACGACAAATACAAAAAAGCATGGTGGAATAGAGTGGAAGAATACTACGTTAAACACGCAGTTTAATTGGACATATATTAAAAATCAATCACCAGATAAATACTCTGCAAGGAGTTTAAATGGCAATAGTATCAATATCAAGAATACAGATCAGAAGAGGTAAAGAGAGTGTGGACGGTTTGCCTCAACTAGCAGGTGGAGAACTTGCTTGGGCAGTAGACACACAAAAATTATATGTTGGTAACGGTGCTGTTTCAGAAGGTGCTCCAGCAGTTGGAAACACTGAATTACTATCAACCAAAAGCAATCTATTTGACCTTGCTGATCAATATCAATATAAGAAAGATGTTGCTGAACCATCAACAGGTGATCCTGAAATCACTAGAACTCTACAAGAAAGATTAGATGAATCTGTAACTGTGCGTTCATTCGGAGCAGAAGGTGACAACACAGACCAAACAGTAAAAATTCAAAAAGCAATAGATGAATTATTTGCTAACACAAATAAATCTTCACCTGTTTCAAGAGTAATACTTAAAGTGCCTGCAGGCGAATATAGACTATCCAACAGTATTAAAATACCTCCCCACACAAACGTTGTGGGTGAAGGCAGTGACAAAACAGTGTTCATTCAAACGTCAAATAATCCTATTTTTGAAACTGTGAATGATTTAAGAACAACATCCAGTGATGGAGATCAAACACAAACAACCACTCTTAATCAAGCAAGAGAAATCAGACTTGAAGGAATGACTTTGGAAACATCAGGAGCAAACATAGGTTTACTTTTGACAGATTGTTCCAACAGTGAATTCAAAGACATTAAGATTAAATCTGATTGGGTCAGTGGTGCATCGATCGACGACAATAATATTGGAATAAGTTTAGTCAGTCAATCCACTAATGCACCTATAGCCAACTGTGCAAAAAATATATTCAACAGAATAAGAATTGAAGGTTTTTCATATGCTGTAAAAAGTCTGTATACATCTTTGATGATAGACAATGTGTTTTCAAATGGCACAATTGACATGTGCGGATATGGAATTTCGTTAGGCGAAGACACAAGTCAATCTCCGCAATCAGGATTAACAAATGGTCCTAAAGGCAACAACTTTATATCTAACAAATTTACAGACATAGACAAAAACGGAATGATTATTTTTAACGGTGAACAAAATACCAGTTCGAAAAACAGTTACGTTAGTGTAGGAAATGATGGCGGCACTGATGGTGGTGTTGGAGTCATAGAATCACCAACTCCTACTTTTGCTGTGATTGATTTTAAATCTGTGGGCAACAAAAGTGAAGGAGACTTTTTTGCAAGAACACATCCAATGGCAGTGAATTCTTCATATGCTGTGGGTTTCCAATATGTTCCAGAAATCACAGGACATCATTCTGGAGAGTTCAATCAAACATTACAAGTAGAAGTACCATACACGCAAACAGCTCAAACAATTTTTAGATTACCATCTGATGTTTCAAAAAATATAGAAATATCTTATGTGTTCAAAAGCAGAGATTATGATAATGAAAGAACAGGCTCTTTAAGCATTAACGTTGATAAACAAAATGACACAGTGTCTATTGATGACGAATTCAGATACAGTGGCACACAAATTGATCCACACAATCCTATTTTTACAGCACAATTAGGCGAAGCAAACAACAACACATTATTCATACTAGCAGAATACTCACTATTAAATGACTTGGGAACACTCAATTTATCAATCAGATCAACCTTTTAATCAAAAATTATTTCAAAGCAGTTATGAAAACAGATTAATTGCATGGAGAGATCTGCGAGCCACTGCTGAAAACTCTGAAACTTTTTTAAAAAACGTGGTAAATGTTTATAAAAGTTGTCCTCAGACAAAGACCAACACAGACTATTATAAAAAAGATACCTGGCCAACACCATGGCAACTGTTAGAAAAAAATAATTATTCTTTTTTTGACACAGTACTGGGCATTGCATACACTTTAAAATTAACAGAGTGTTTTAATCAAAAAAAAATTTCGATAATTAATGTTATTAACAAGCAACAAAACAAAAACAACCTTAAGTTTTACTTCGTAATACAGTGCCAAAATATATTTTTGGATGTTAACAATGTGGATATATTTGATGAAAAAACATTTGACAAAACATGCATTCAGCAATATACTCAACTTATATAAAAATTGCTTAAATACACACAATAGATAGAATAAAAAAATAGAATTGAATATAATGGAATTGAATACACCTAATAAAGAAATAATCACAAACACATCTGCAATAAAAATCACAAAGAGAGATGGTAGACTAGAACCACTTGACATAGACAAAATTCATTTTGTTGTGGAAGAAGCCTGTGAAGGATTAGCAGGTGTATCTTCATCACAAATAGAAATCAATGCCAACATACAATTCTACGATGGCATGACCACAAAAGAAGTTCAACAAATTTTAGTGCGTTCAGCAAACGATCTTATTTCATTAGAAGCACCCAACTATCAATATGCCGCGGCAAGATTACTTTCATATGATGTGCGTAAAGAAGCACATGGTCAATATGAATACATGCCTTTGTTAAAATTAATCATAAGAAATATTAAAGCAGGTGTTTACGATAAAGGCATTGTAGAAAAATACAATAAAACAGAAATTAAAAAAATGAACACATGGATCAAGAGAGAAAGAGATCTTGATTTTACATATGCAGGTTTAAGACAAGTGGTAGACAAATATCTTGTGCAAGATAGATCATCAGGAGATTTATTTGAAACTCCACAAGACATGTACATGATGATTGCGGCAACACTGTTTGCAGAATATCCAGCAAAAACTAGAATGAGTTATGTTAAAAAATACTATGATGCTGTATCAACATTTAAAATCAATATTCCAACTCCCGTAATGGCAGGAGTAAGAACTCCTATTAGACAATTTGCTTCATGTGTATTGATAGATTCAGATGACACATTGCCTTCAATATTTTCAAGTGACATGGCAATTGGATTGTATGTTGCCAGAAGAGCAGGCATAGGAATCAATGCAGGACGTATCAGAGGCATCAATGCAAAAATAAGAGGAGGAGAGGTTCAACACACAGGAGTGATTCCGTTCCTTAAAAAATTCGAATCAACTGTGAGATGTTGTACACAAAATGGTGTGCGTGGTGGATCAGCAACTGTACACTTTCCTATATGGCACCAAGAGATTGAAGACATTCTTGTTCTTAAAAATAATAAAGGCACAGAAGACAACAGAGTACGTAAATTAGATTATTCAATACAGATATCTAAAATGTTCTATGAAAGATTCATGAACGATGAAGATATAACATTATTTTCACCACATGATGCACCAGGATTGTATGATGCATTCGGTACAGATAAGTTTGATGCCATGTACAAGAAATATGAAAAAGATTCAACAATTAAGAAAAAATCAATTCCAGCACAAGATTTATTTTCTGACTTGTTAAAAGAAAGAGCAGAAACAGGCAGAATTTACATCATGAACATTGACCATGCAAACACTCACTCATCTTTCAAAGACAAAGTATCAATGAGTAATTTGTGTCAAGAGATCACACTGCCCACAACGCCTATCAGTGCAATAGATGATTCGCAAGGAGAAATAGCATTGTGTATCTTGAGTGCTATCAATGTAGGACAACTTAACAATCTTGATGATTTAGAAAACTTATGTGAGTTGGCAGTTAGAGCATTGGAAGAAATTATAGAGTATCAAGATTATCCAGTTAAAGCGGCAGAGATATCTACAAAATCTAGAAGAAGTTTAGGCATAGGATATATTGGACTAGCACACTACCTAGCAAAACAAGGACACAAATATCATGAGAAAGGTGCTTGGGATTCTGTAGATAGACTATCTGAAGCATTTCAATTCTATCTACTAAAAGCCAGCAACTTGATTGCACAGGAAAAAGGTGCTTGTGAAGGATTTAAACAAACAAAATATGCAGATGGTTTATTGCCAATAGATCATTACAAGAAGGAAGTGGACGAAATTGTGCCACACAAACAGAGATATGCATGGGAGGCGTTGAGAAAAGACATTGCCAAGCATGGTTTGAGACACAGCACACTGTCAGCACAGATGCCTTCAGAAAGTTCTTCCGTTGTTAGCAACGAAACAAATGGTATTGAACCACCAAGAGCATTGCTATCAATTAAGAAAAGTAAAAAAGGTCCATTAAAACAAATAGCACCAGGCTACCCTAAACTTAAAAATGCTTACACACTATTATGGGATATGCCTGATAACACAGGGTATATCAATGTGGTTGCCATGATGCAGAAATATTTTGATCAAGCCATATCAGGCAATTGGAGTTACAATCCATTGCACTATGACAACAACGAAGTGCCTATTTCAGCAATGGCACAAGACATGCTGTCAGCATACAAATATGGTTGGAAAACCAGTTACTATCAAAACACCTATGACTTCAAAGGTGAAGAAGAAGATGTGCAACCAGCAGGCATAGACACTGTTGAACCAAAAGTAAATGGTGCTCATCTAAATGGTGTTAATGGTCAAGGAACCGAGGAACAATCAGAAGATTTGGATGGCGACGAATGTGATGCCTGTACAATATAACAGCATATAAAATTTTAACAAGAAACGGATAATTAAACAAGATGACAAAAACAGTATTCAATAAACAGAAAGTAGATTTCTTAAAACAGCCCATGTTCTTTGGTGAAGATGGCGGTGTGCAAAGATATGACGATTTTAAATATCCACAGTTTGACAAATTGAATCAAACCATGATAGGATATTTTTGGAGACCCGAAGAAGTTTCATTACAAAAAGACAGAGCAGATTATCAAAGTTTCAGACCAGAACAAAAACACATATTCACATCAAACTTGAAATACCAGACACTGTTGGATTCCGTACAGGGCAGAGGACCAAGTCTAATGTTCCTACCTTATGTTTCTAATCCAGAACTGGAAGGGTGTATTGTTACTTGGGATTTCTTTGAAACCATACACTCAAGATCATACACACACATCATGAAGAACATCTACAGTGATCCTGCAGAAGTGTTCGACACTATTTTAGACGATAAAGAAATTTTAAAAAGAGCACAGTCAGTTACAGGTGAATATGACAAGTTTGGCAAGATGGCATTGGATCATGCTGTGGGCAAAAAAGTTGACATGATTGATCTCAAAAGACAACTGTATCTAGCAATGAACACAGTAAATCTCCTAGAAGGTTTAAGATTTTACATATCATTTGCATGTACATTTGCATTCGGCGAACTTAAATTAATGGAAGGTTCAGCAAAAATACTTTCATTGATTGCTAGAGATGAAGCGACACACTTGAATCTTTCAACACACATCATCAAAGCATGGCAAAAAGGAGATGATCCTGAAATGACCAAAGCAATGAAAGGCACAGAAAAAACTGTGATTCAGATGTTCAAAGATTGTGTGGAAGAAGAAAAAGCATGGGCAAAACATTTGTTCAAAGATGGATCCATAATAGGACTCAATGAAAAACTGTTAGGACAATATGTAGAATGGATTGCCAACAAGAGATTGAGAGCATTAGGTTATGATCCAATATATGATGTATCAGCATCACAAAATCCTTTACCTTGGACACAACACTGGTTGTCATCAAAAGGTATGCAGGTAGCACCACAAGAAACTGAAGTAGAATCTTACATTGTGGGCGGAATCAAACAAGACGTACAAAAAGGTCAATTCAAAAAATTCTCATTATAATGACTGACTTCAACTCAATGAATGGAATGGAAGTTTTATTCCATTTATTAACACATCCTGAAGATGGAATATTCCTTTGGGGATTGATTGGTTTTGGTATTGTGATGATCATCGTCAGCATTTATCTTGACCGAGATAGTGGAGAAGTAGATTGCAGTCCACCAGAACATCATCTATAATATTTGACTTTTAATCCAATCGAAGTTATAATATCTTAATGCCAAAATATAATTTGCTCTGCAGAAATGATCATGAGTTTGAAGGTTGGTTTCAAACAGAGAAATCATATTTGGATCAGAAAAAAAAGAAAATGATTGCTTGTCCTACTTGTGACGACACAGGTATTAGACGAGCATTAATGGCTCCAAATATTGGATCCAAGTCCAACAAAAAGAAAAACACAGCATTCTTCAATGGAAGAACAGCAGTGAAGCATCTTAGAAGTTGGATACAACAAAACTGTGAAAATGTAGGCGACCGTTTTGCCAATGAATGCCGAAAAGCAGAAGCAGGTGAACGTGACGATCATATATACGGCACAGCAACAGACAAAGAAATAAAAGACCTTCAAAAAGAAGGAATAGGAGTAATAGGAGTACCAGATGTCAAAGACAACTAATAACATAGTGTGGAGCAAACCAATGTGTCCTCACTGCGAATCAGCAAAAAGTTTGCTGAAATCAAAAAACATAGAGTTCGAAGAAAGAAAAATAAGTGAAGGGTGGACCAAAGAACAACTGCTTGAAGCAGTACCAAATGCCAGATCAGTGCCACAAATTATATTGGACGGTAAGTATATTGGAACATACGATCATTTAAAATCGCACTTTGAAAAAGAAGGAAAATAATGTTGAAAACAAAAATAACAGATGGATCTACTGTTGCAATTAAATTGACAACAGGAGAAGAAATAATAGGAAGATTGGTTTCACAGAATGAAGATTCTATCATAGTAAAAAAACCAATGGCTTTTTTAAGAATGCAACAGAGCATGGGACTGATGCCTTTCATGGCAACTCCAGAGCCAGATGCTGAAATTGAATTACCTAAAAGGTTTATTGTGGTTTTAACTGTGTGTGAGAAACAAATTGCTTCTCAATATATAGAAACCACTTCAGGAATCAAGTTAGCAAAAACTGATTTAAATGTCTAAGATAATACTTACTGATTGTGATGGAGTATTATTGCAATGGGAAAAAGCATTTCATGAATGGATGAATCTGAACGGATTTGAAAAAAAAGGTCATGGTCACTACGACATTGACATGATGTATCATTTGCCAGAAGGATTCAAATCTACTTTGTTAAAGATTTTCAATGAGTCTGCTTGGATGGGTTATTTAGAACCTGTTGAAGGCAGTGTTGAAATAGTAAAAAAACTAGCCGATGATGGATACAAATTCATCGTGATTACCAGTCAAACCACTGATGCAAAAGCCACTATGTTGCGTAAACATAACCTACACACACTGTATGGTGACGTGTTTGAGGACTTTGTGTTTTTAGAAACTGGATCAGGCAAAGTTGAGGCATTGTCCAAATTCAAAAACACAAACAACATTTGGATTGAAGACAAACCAGAAAATGCTCTTGTTGGTGCTGATATGGGTTTGGTAGCATTACTTCTTGACCTTCCGCACAATAAAGAGTATAATAGTGAAAATGTCTTACCAGTTCAGAGAGTTATGGATTGGCAGGAAATTTATAACGTTATAAAGGAGAAAACAAATGGCAACACATGAAGAAATAGTACAAGCCTATGAAACATATATCGCTGAATCGGAAGCATTCGAAACAAAGGGTGTGAAAGCGGCGGCGGCTAGAGCAAGAAAGGCTCTAGGTAATCTAGGTAAGGCTACAAAAACTAGAAGAAAAGAAATACAAGAGAAGAAAAACTCAATGTAATTCCAATTGTTGGAGGGGTTAAATTCCCCTCCACATAACAAAGAATACCCCATTTCGGATAAATAATCACATATGAGCATGACAGGAAAAATTAAATGGTATAACTCTGCAAAAGGGTTTGGTTTTATCACACCCGACGATGGTGGTAAAGATGTCTTTATTCATGTTTCGGCATTAAAAGAGTCTAACATCAAAGAAGTGACAGATAACCAACCGGTAACATATGAATTAGTAGAATTCAGAGGCAGAGAAGTAGCATCCAATATCACCATTACAGAAATATCTGGTAACAAATAAATCATTTTTTTTATTGACATTACAGCAATTTTGTGCTTTAATGACACTATCAATATGATTAAATCAAACAAAAACAAAATAGTAATTTCAGATTTCCAACATTATTGGAAAACAGCAACCAAAAATGGACACGAATTTACCTTTGCCCATGGCAAGAACTTTAAAGATGCAAAGGTGTTTACTGTAGAAGTAAAACACTCGGACAAAGTTAGAAGTAAAGACGGTCGTTGGTCTCCTGTTAAAATCACTTGACATTACTAACATAATCTGTTTAAATACACTGTAGACGTTGAAGTGTGAGGAATACACTTTTGGGACGCGGGTTCGACTCCCGCCACCTCCACCAACACTCATTTATAATAGTCTGGTTTATTATGAGGGGGTGTACTTGGTTTCGACCGGAGTTTAAAAGCACATGGAGTTTACCAGTCTGGCCTCTGTAAAAGGCTAACCTTACAAATGCAAACGCATTTAAACCAGAAGTAACTGTACCAGCCGGCTTCTTTGCAGGCGAAGTACAAATGGCGGCTTAATACCCGCTCACTTCGGAGTGTGATTCACTTGGCAACAGAAAGAATCTCTAGGGGAGTTCGCTCCCCTAGGCATTAACATTACTTTTAATTACAAAGTCTTAATTTAATTAATATAAAATATCATTTAAATATTGTTCATGCGAAAACAATCTAGATGGACAAAGTTGAAGAATAAAGCACCCAAAGTGCCTGATTATACTTGCCCGATCATTGACGATGTACTGGTTAAGATTGAGAAATTTCAAAACAAAGATCAAGTGATTTCTCCATTTCAGTGGAAACTGATTAAGAAACGTATGGAGCAGTTACGAAATGATAATGATTGCCTGCGTGAAAGTGGCATATATTGGCACGATATTGCCAAGTCCTGTATAAAAAATCCAAAGGAATAGCGGATAATTTGCTCTTGATTTATATTTAGAATAGTATATACTATGTGTATGGCTATTTGGTACAAAACAAAGATTATCCGTTGGTTAGATAGACAAGCAACTGCTGGACAAAAAAAATTAAACGAAATATTTCCAAAGAAGTTGATGCATAAAATTAAAATATTTTGTTACAAAGTGTTGGCAATCATTGTTGCTCTATTTGTAGCATATGGATATGGTACATTCAATCCCAACTCAATCATGGTGGACAAGATCCGTAAGCAAGAAGACGCACGAATGGTGGAGATGGCAAAAAACTTTGGCTTACACGAACCAGAATTCAAATATGATGGTCCTAAAACTTTCGTTACATCAATGAACCAGTGTATAGATTATCTCAACTGGACACTGCCTGTGGATCAGAGGATTCCCAGACCCATATTGGTTGCTATGGCAATCATAGAATCAGATTATGGTAAATCAAGATTTGCTGTGGAAGGCAATGCTCTGTTTGGTGTGAGAACCTGGAATTTGGACACAGTGCCTCACATGAAACCTGCGGCTATTCCCAATGCTAGATTTGGTGTTAAAAAATACATGACAAAATGTCAGAGTGTGGAAGATGTAATAGGAATTATTAACAGGCATCCTGCTTATGAATCATTTAGAAATGTGAGGAAGAAGTCCATATACAATCAACCAGACATCAAATCAATGGTGAATGGTTTGAGTGCTTGGAGCACCAATGAGGAGTACTCCAACATTATTTTGGACAAAATTCAATCATTGACAAACAGTAAATAACACAATACAATAATAGAATGGGATTTATTATTTTGA
>Ga0222716_10001627_pt1 | contig 18724 bp, 18 predicted proteins | sample C33_13DmetaG_FD_165044 | JGI IMG/M metagenome (GOLD analysis project Ga0222716, IMG submission 165044) | Estuarine water microbial communities from San Francisco Bay, California, United States - C33_13D | ecosystem: Environmental > Aquatic > Marine > Unclassified | place: USA: California... | reverse complement strand
TTGATATCTGGAGCTGTCGCTGCTATGATGTCAACTGCAGATTCGCAATTATTAGTATCAACATCAGCAATTAGTGAAGACTTAGGAATTAATGCAATTAAAAAGAGAAAAGAGTCTGATACTCTACTAAATACACGTGTTATTACAATTTTATTAGGAATTTTTGCATATGTGGTAGCAATGTATTCAGAGTACACAGGTAATACAATATTTAGCATTGTAAGCTTTGCATGGAGCGGTCTAGGGTCTTCATTCGGTCCAGCAATACTGTTGACCTTATGGTGGAATAAAACAACTCGAGAAGGTATTATTTCAGGATTATTTTCAGGAGCAATTACGACATTAATATGGGGAAGTAGTCCATACTTAAAATCAATTGTTACTGAACGATTAAGTAGTTTTGTTTTTGCTTTTTTTGCAATAATAGTGGTAAGTATTTATACAGAAAAAAAGAATCATTCTAAATCGAGTGAAAGAAAATCAATTATCCAATCAGGTAGTTATGGCGTTGTAGTTGATGAATCTAACAAATAAAATGATCAAAGCACTTACCGCAATTCAAGCAATAAAAAGTAATCCAGAAAGTAATTACTTGCTAGTTGGAGATAATGATTTTTTATATTTATATCTTAAAAAAATAATAAGAGATACAAGTCCCGATGTTGTCGAAACTAAATTATTTGACTGTTCTGATAAATCAGTCAATCAAGAAGAAATATTAAGTACGCTAAATTCAATAGATCTTTTTGCAGATAAAAATCTAATTATTATTAAAAACGTCAATAAAATTTCAGCTAAGAATAAAGAAGCCTTTAAAAATGCAATGTCTAATCCAGATAATCCAAACAAAATTATATGTGTTGATTATAGTTTTTTAGGGTTTGATTATGGGTCTAAGAAAAATTTTATTAAGAATAGCACAACAAAAGAAATAAGTGATTTTTTTTCGATTATTGATATTACAACACCCTTTGAAAGCGAAATGATAAAATGGATCAAAATATTTTCAGACGACTTAGGTTTTAAAATGACAAGAGAAATAGCAAATAATCTTCTTGATATTTTTGGCAATAATTTTTCTGCAATATACAACGAAATTTCAAAGCTAAGTATTATAGCTGAGGACTTAGATAGCTCAAAAAAAGATTGGCAAAATAGTTTTTATGATTGGAAAAAAAATAAACAAATTTGGGAGTTTAATTATGCGGTATGTGATAGAGATGTAAATAAAGTATTGCAATCCGGTTCGTCTATCATGAATCAGTTTGGCTTATTATATATTACAAATTCATTGTTTACTATTTTTGAAGCTCTTTTTTATGCAAAATTAAATAATGGAACTATTACTGATAATAGTCGTAAGAATTTAAGAGGTAAAATTGTTAATAAAATTTCTTCATCCTCCAAGAAGTATACTTTAGAAGAAATTGAAAACAGTATAGAATTATTAGGCATAGTAGATAAAAAAATTAAAACGAGAAATATTATAGATGAATCAGAATTTACAAACCTTATCAGCGGAATCTTCAAAAATGGATAATCCTTTTAAGTTAACTGATGAAAAATTAATAGCCAGATTTCAGGATGGAGATATTAATGCTTACAATGAACTTGTTGATAGGTACAAAGATAGGTTATTAAACTTTGTTTTTAGATATTTTAACAATAGAGAGCAGGCAGAAGACGTTGTACAAGATACTATGATCAAGCTGTACACCCATGCAAGTTACTATAAGAATATTGCTAAATTTTCTACATGGATATTTACTATTGCAAAAAATAATGCATTGACCGAATTGAGAAAAAATAAAAGAAAGCAAACGGACTCAATGTGGACTAATGATGGTAAACCAATAGATATTGAATTAAAAGACGAATCATTGGAGCAGACTGTTTATAATAAAATTGCAGTTGAAGAATTGAATAAATATTTAGACGAGATTCCAGAAAATTTTAGAATTGCAGTTGTACTTAGAGATTTTCAGGAACTTTCCTATGAAGAAATAAGTAAGATACTTGAAATACCAATTGGAACTATCAAATCGAGGATCAATCGAGGTAGAATTCAATTAAGTGAAAAAATGAAACATTTTAAGGAGCAGTAAATGGATTATAATAAATTCGAAGATAGAATTTCTCGTTGGATAGAGAATGATATGGATGTTAGAGAAAGAAGGGAGTTTGAAAAATTCTTATCTACCAATCCTCAATATCAAACTAAAGTTAACGAGGTGCGTAATACAATTTCTATGATGAATAAAGCTCCTTCTATTAAAGTTTCTTCAACATTTGATCAAAAGCTAAATCAAAGAATATCATCGCTCAGCATCGATAAGAAAAGTAGAAAAAGTTTTTTTGGGTTCTCTAGTCAAAACTTTGCATATCTAACGCTTGCGTTAGGTGCAATCTTTATTCTCACTTCATTTTTATTGCAAACCAACTCATCATATATATTTGCTGATCAAGACATTGAAGATAGTAAAATGATTAGTCCTTCAGATTCTTTAGAATCAAAGGAAGAGCTTGAGGATATGAAAGATATTGATGTATTGAATAATATTGATGGATCTTTTGTCAATGATCAGCAATAATATAGATAATAATTAGATCTTTATTATTTGTATAGTTAAGATTAACGAAATTGAATATATCGCTTCTCCTACGTAATTTGCATTCGCATGTTAAAAAAATATAATATCATTGTAATAATTTTTCTATTTATTTGGAGCTGCAGTAGCACGGGTTCAAATATAGACCCCCTTGAAACTTCTTCTAAAAATGAAGAGATGGTAAACTATACCCAACCAGTTGATGACTCATCAGGTATCCAACTTTTTATGGACGGAATGATGTTTATGGAACAAGGAGAGTATTCTCGAGCAATTATTGAGTTTCAGGAAGCAATTGAGAGCGGATCTAACTCTGCTGAATTATACCATTCAATATCTGAAGGATATTGGATGATTCAAAAATATGATAAAAGCATTTATTATGCTTTAAAAGCTATTGACAGAGATCCGATTAGCTCTGATTATAAAATTTCTTTAGGAAAAAAATATATAGCCTTAAATCAACTGGAATTATCTTTAAATATTTTTGAAAAATTAGCAGCATCTGAAACTGATAATGCCGAGATATTGTTTATAATTGCCGATTTGAAAGCAGAATTAAAAGATATAGATGGAGCTTTAGTTTACTATCAAGAAGCCTATGCTAAGGACAATAGTCTTAAAATAGCCTTAGAAGTTGCAGCTCAATTAGCCGTAGAATCAAAACACAGAGATATATCTTTAATTATTAAAAAATTATTACTCTCAGAGCCAAGTAATCCAGAATATTTAAAATTATATATAGAATCAATAAGTCAATCAAGCAGTTTAGATGAAATAGAATCTTTATTAGAAAATGAACTGCTTTTATCAAATCCATTTATAAATAATCTTTATAATCAATTGGCTTACCAATATTTAAGAAATGGTTATTACGATAAATCAGAATATTTTTTTGAAAAATCATTAGAGATAAACAGTACTGACCGATTTGCTTTATATTACTTATCTACACTTTATAGAGAATCTGGAAAATTTGATAAGTCAATTAAATTATCTGAAATACATATTAACTCATACCCGAAAGATAAAGAAGGATATATAAGTAAGAGTATATCGCTATTAAGTTTGCAAAGATTTGATTTAGCAATTAAGCAATTGTTAGAAGCGTTAAAAATATTCCCAGATGATTTTGAAATTAATTACTTCTTAGGTCTATCTTATTACTCATTAAATGAATTTAATAGTTCAGAAAAATATTATATAAAAGCTCTACTTTTGGATGAAAAATCTATTACTGCAATGCACGGACTAGCAATGGTTTACGATCAAAACAAGAAATGGGATAAATCTGATAAGCTTTATACGGATTTGATTGCAATAAATATAAATGATGCTCAGGCATATAATAATTATGCGTATAGTTTAATTGAAAGAAATGAAGATATTGAATATGCATTAACATTAGCGCAAAAAGCAATTGAACTAAGCCCTAAGACTTCATCTTACTTAGATACAATTGGTTGGATATATTTTAAGATGAATGAGTTTGAAAAAGCAAAAGAATATATTGGTGAAGCTATCGTTTATGATGAAGGTAGTTCAGTAGTTCTTGAGCATTATGGAGATGTATTGATAAAATTAAATGAGTTAGATGAAGCTTTAATTTTTTATAAAAAAGCACTTGAATTAGATTTAGAGAACGAGCTATTAAAAGAAAAGATTTCTAATCAAACATTAAAAACGCTAAGTGAATAATCGAGTAATATTTTTATTATTTTTTTTAATAAGCTGCGCCCCCAATAAAAATTATGTTTCTATTCAAAGTTCTGATCATGCTGAAATTCTTGAATTGCAAAATAGCTTCTCAAGATCTTTTGGTTCTGGAAAGCTGACAGGTAAAGGCCAATCAAATTTTTCTTCAAGTTTTCTTTTCGATTCAACTGAGAGCTTCTCATATATTGTATTCAAAGATATTCTTGGTAGAAAATTATTTCTTGTAGAAATTGACGGAACAAATATCAGATATATTGATATGAGAAAGAATAAAGAAATAGATATAGAAGAATTTGATAGATTTTTTCCTTTAGCAAGCAAATTTGATAATAATATTTATAAAAAATTATTATGGGGAGTACCTAATGTATTTGAAGATATTGAAGTAAGAACAAAAAACATATTTTTAATATCAACAAAGCTAATTAATAATGACGGTAGTAATTTCTTAAATGAGTTAACTTTCTCTTTAAATAATGAAAAACAAAAATATACAATACTATTTAACAAAAGAAATTTTGAAATTTAAATGAAATTATCAATCATAATTCCAATCTTTAATGAAGAAGAATCTCTAGATAGTCTTTTTAAAGAGCTATCTAAATATTTTAGAGATGAATCATCTACTGAGATTATATTTGTAAATGATGGATCTAGTGATAAAACATTATCTATTCTTGAAAATAAAATTAAAAATTTTTCACAATGGAAGATTATAAATTTATATCGTAATTACGGAAAGTCTGTTGCATTGCAATCAGGATTTGATAGTTCAAAAGGTGAAATTATCGCAATGATGGATGCCGACCTTCAAGATAATCCTAGTGAAATTAAAAATTTAATTCGTGAGCTTAACAAAGGGTATGATGTTGTATCTGGATGGAAAAAAAATAGAAAAGATCCGCTTGAGAAAAAAATAGCATCAAAAATCTTTAATTTTTTTGTTAGAATTTTTAGTGGATTAAAGATACATGATTCTAATTGTGGAATTAAAGTTCTTAAAAGGGAGGTAGTTGAAATGTTATCACTTTATGGCGGAAGACATAGATATATACCGTTGCTAGCTCATCAAAAAAATTTTTTAATATCAGAGATAGTAGTTGATCACAGAGAAAGAGAATTTGGTGTTACTAAATATGGTGTAAAGCGCTATTCAGATGGTTTTTTTGATTTCTTGACAATACTTTTTTTAGGTAAATATATGGATCGTCCACTACATTTCTTTGGATCATTAGGATTTATTTCAATACTCTTCGGCGTCATCACTGAAATTTATATCTTATATTTAAAATATGTATTACTTGATTCATTTCAGCAACATATAGCATTAATTATTTTAGGTGCAATTCTTATCATTATAGGTTTGCAGTTATTTACGTTTGGATTAATGGGTGAACTTATCGTAAATAAAAAGTATAAAGATAGAAATTATATAAAAGAAATAATTGAGTAGTAAATTAAATATAATTACTGTTGGACCTTTTCCACCTTTAAGAGGTGGAATTTCTGATTTTCACGAGTCTTTAGTTGATCAACTCTCCAAAAAGAATAACGTAACAGTACTAAACTTTAAATCTTTATATCCTAAAATATTTTTTCCTGGTAAGACTCAATATAGTAAGAATAAAAGCACATTTAAAAATGTGCATACTATCTTAAATCCTATCAACATTATTACTTGGATTAAGGGAAGATTTTTAATTAGAAAAAGTCATACCGATAGATTAATTATTTCATATTGGAGTTTCTTTTTCATTCCTATATATAGTTTTCTTTTAGGGTCGGTCAGTAGGGGTAAAAGGTATATTTTATTTCACAATGTTATTTCGCATGAAAAAAAAACATTTGAAAGATTTTTATTAACATTTTTAATTAATAGAATTGATTACTGCATTGTGATGAATAGCTTTAATGAGAAGTTAATTAAAGAAATAAACCCTAATGTTAAAATCATTAAAAATTTTCACCCTATCTATAAACTACCATTTTCAGCTGACTCCACACTAAGGCATAAAAAAGCTTTAAAAGTAGATAATAAAAAGACCATATTATTTTTTGGTTTAATAAGAGATTATAAAGGCTTAGATCTTCTTATAAATGCTGTTGGAATTATAAAAAATAGAATGAGCGATTTAAACGTGCTAATCGTAGGAGAAAATTATGAATCATTGGAGCCTTATCGTAAAATGATTAGTAGTCATGAAATGGAAGATAATTTTACCTTTTATAATAAATTTGTTGATAGGTCTGATATTGAAAAATATTTTTTAGCATCTGATCTAGTTGTACTTCCCTACAAGTCAGCATCGCAAAGCGGTGTTCTATCTTTAGCATATAATTTTAATCGCCCTGTACTTGTTACAAATGTAGGTGGATTATCTGACTACGTATCAAAGGGAAAGTCAGGATTTATAGTTGACCCACATTCAGGAAAAATAAGTAAAAAAATAATCGAGTTTTTTGAACAGAGCCTTTTTAGTGATATGAGCAGTTATATAAATGAAAATAAAGAAATATTTTCATGGGAATCATTTGAAAAAAAATTAAATATATATGAATGATTTAAATATAATCTATCCAAAAGTTTATCTTATTGTTCTTAATTGGAATGATAAAGAATTAAGCGGAAAATGTTTATCATCAATTCAGAATGTTACATATCCCAACTTTGAAGTATTGATTATTGATAATAATTCAAAAGATGGATCAGTTGATTACTTCAAAGAACATTTTCCACAATACAACATCCTATCCCTAAAAAAGAATTTAAAGTATGCAGGCGGAAATAATGCAGGGGTAGAGTATTTAGACCCTAAACAAGAAGATTTCTTAGTATTTATTAATAATGATACGATTGTTAGCTCAGATTTTCTTAATCATTTAATTAACCCTTTTCTTAGTGACCCAAATTGTATTATTACCGTTCCAAAAATTCTCTACGCAATGGATATTAATAAAATATGGTATGCGGGTGGTTTAATAAATATGTGGACAGGAACAATTGATCATATAGGAATTAGAAATTATGACGCTCCCAGATATTCATTTTTGATGGAAACTGATTACGCCACAGGATGTTGTTTATGTATTAATACTAGTGATTTTAAAAAACTAAATTATTTTGACACAAATTTTAATATGTATTGTGAGGACGTAGATTTAAGTATAAGGGCAAAAAAAATGAACAGAAAAATTGTTTATAGTCCTAAATCTATTATTTTGCATAGTGTATCGCAATCGCTTGGAGAAAATTCTTTTATAAAAATTAAAAATAAGCTCACTGGGCAAATGAAATTATTTTGGAAACATGCATCTGGTTTACAGATAATAACATTAACTTTTAATTGGATATTTTTTTATTTACCATCTGGATTTTTAAAGTGGATTTATTTTAGGTTGCAAAAAAAATGAATAATCAAAATTTAGGAAAGAAAGTAGCAAGTGAGGCTATTACCTCTTTTGGGGGAATGAGTCTGGGGTCTGTTTTTCGCTATCTTTTTTCTATTTTCATGGCAAGATGGTTAGGGCCTCAAATGTTGGGCTTATATTCTCTAGCTAACGCGGTTACCCGAATAGGAGAAATATTTGCTATGATGGGTTTAGATAATGGAGTATTAAGGTTTGTGAGTAGAGAAGATAGAAATAGTATAAATGCCGAAAAGAGTATCTATTCATCTATTAAAATGGGATTCATATCAAGTATTTTTATTGGGATAATACTTTTTCTGTCTGCGGAATGGATTGTACTTAATGTGCTGAATGAAGATATTTTCTTAATAACTATTATTAAAGTATTCTCACTTACATTACCATTTACAGTTATTGGACTTATTGCATCATTTGCAACACAGGGATTTAAGGTGATGAAATATAAAATTTTTGTAAATCAAATTATAAATCCTGCTGTATTATTAATTTCCATGGTTACTTCTTACTTAGTTTTTGGAATTAAAATAGCTGTCCTAATCCCAACAATTTTGACATCATTAATTGGTATGGTTTTTATTTTAATGTTCTTAAAAAGATTTATCAAATTAGACTTTCAAAAAATTATATCAACACCAGCTAATTCAGAGATTCTTAGATTTTCTCTGCCCTTAATGTTTGTATCAGCAATTGGTATTATTATGCATTGGATAGACATATTAATGTTAGGTATTTATTCTGATGCTAATGCAGTAGGTATGTATCATCCTATTGAAAGAACTGCAGGTTTGATTAGAATGATTTTATTTGCATTTGCAGGAATTTTTGCACCTCTTTTTTCACAATATTTTTATGAAGAAAACTTTGTAAAAATGAAACAAATTTATCAGCTATCTACAAAATGGATATTTGTCGCTACAACACCTTTATTTCTATTTTTAATACTCTTTTCAAGTCCAATGTTAATGTTATTTGGAAGTGAATTTAATAATGGATTAGCTTTGCAGATTCTTACATTAGGGATTATGATGCAAGCCTTTTTTGGACTAGGATCATCTTCTTTAACAATGAGCGGTTTTTCAAATTTAAATCTTTTTAATGTTTTAGTAGCTTTAGCGGTAAATATTTTATTAAATATTTTTTTAATTCCTGAATATGGTATAATCGGTGCTGCTACAGCCACAACAACAGCCTTATTTGTAATAAGTGTTTTGAGATTTTTAGAAAATTATTTCATCTTAAAATTAAATATATTTTCTTTCAAATTGTTTAAACCGCTTATAGCTGGAATTTTAACATTTATATTAGCCAAATTAAGCGAAAACTATATATTTAGATTTATAGATTATTCTTCCTCGTTCTATGTTTTGATTTTTTATTTATTTATTTCAATTTTGATGGTGTTTGTTGGTTATTTTTCCTTTTATTTCTTTTTAGGTATTGATCGCGAAGATAGAGATATGATTGAAAGTTTAAAGACGAGAATATCTAGATAAGCATGAAAAATTTATATTTAATTTTTGTTTATTCTTTATGGGTTATGTTACTTTTTTATCCTGTTATATTTTATTCTAACATATTTGGCTCAGGAGATACTTTAAATCCATATTCTATAAATCATATTTTAGATAGCTTTAAATCTATTATTGGTGAATGGCCACTATGGCAGCCATGGATATTTTCTGGAATGCCTACACTTGAAGCATTCACATATGTAAATGAGTTATATTTCCCCACAAAAATGATGATTAGCTTGGGGATCTCTGATCTTAATATACAGCTACTCCATTTAATTTTTTCTGGATTTGGTATGTATTTGTTTTTAATTCAATTAAACTTATCGAGGAGTATATCATTTGCTATAGGATTGCTTTGGATGTTAAATCCTTATCTGATTACTATGATTGTATATGGACATGGAAGTCAGATGATGACCGCAGCTTACTTCCCATGGATATTATATGCTTTAAATAGATTAAAAGATTCTTTATCAGTCGAATCTATAGCTTTGCTTGCTATGTTGCTAGGATTCCAACTTCAAAGAGGACACGTACAAATAGCATATTATTCTTTCATGCTTTGCGGAGCATACTTTGTTTATAATTATTTTGTTAAAAAGGATAACAGAAATATATTTTTAATGTATTTTATAATTGCTTGTGGAGCTGGATTTCTTTTAGCGTCACATATCTATTATCCTTCATTAGACTATTTAAGCAGTTCTATCAGAGCTGGCGGAGAGAATCATTATCAGTATGCTACAAATTGGTCAATGCACCCTAAAGAGCTTTTAACTTATATAATGCCATACTATTACGGTTTTGGAGGGTCATCATATAATGGATATATGCCATTTACAGATTACCCGAACTATGTTGGAATTTTTGTACTTTGCGCAGCATTTTTTTCCGTATTGAGATTAAATTCTCAAAAAGTATTCTTCTCATCAATCTTAGTTTTATCTATTCTTCTATCTTTTGGAAAATATTTTAATTTTCTTTATGACTTTTTTTATTCCTATTTCCCATTTTTTAAGAATTTTAGAGTTCCAAGCATGATTCTAATTGTATCTAATTTTATTTTATATATTCTTGCTGCTTTCGGTTTAAGCGATATGCTTAAAAGTATATTAAAAAAAGATAGATTTAAAAAGATTCAACCAAGATCACTTCTTTTATTGTTTTTAGCTATTTCCTTACTTGATATTTTTAGGATAGACAAAAATATTATATCTCCAAAAGAAGGTAGCGGTCAAAAGTCACAAATTATATCATCACAAAAGTTTGATTCATTTTTTATAGAAGATGAAGCAATCATATTTCTTAAAAATGATTCAGATTTATATAGAGTTTATCCTGCTGGAGATTTATTTCAAGATCCTAAATTAAAGTTTTACGGTATTGAATCGGTTGGAGGTTACCATCCTGCAAAGTTCCGTCATTATAACAATCTATTAAGTGAAACAAATAATTTATTATCAATTCCAGTATTAAGATTTCTTAATGTGAAGTATCTATTAAGTCCAGTTGAAGTAGACCATAAAGCTTTCGAATTGGCATTGCAGACCCCATATAGTTCCGCATTTGGTACAATAGATTTGAATATTTATCGTTTAAAAAATAATCTAGAAAGAGCCTGGTTTATAAAAAATATCATTAAAGAGGATGCAAGCTTGTATAATTATCTAACAGCTAACGCATTTGACCCTGAAAATATGGCCGTTGTTGAAGGTCTAGATAATCAATCAGTTCCAAAAGGTGAAGTTTTGAATATCAATTGGGATATTCATAATATTTCAATCGATGTTAATGTTGAGTCTGAAAAAGCTTTTCTTGTATTAAGTGAAATTAATTATCCGAAGAGATGGAAAGCTAAAATTGATGGAGAACCTACAAAAATATATCAAACTAACGGTGTTTTGAGAGGAATATTAATAGATAAAGGATCACATTCTGTCGTATTCAAGTATGATGATAGTCTCTTTAAATGCTTGTTACTTTTTTCAAACATGTTACTGTTTATTATTTTCTTTATTTTGGTAAAACCTTTTCTAATGAACTTGTTAAAAAAGCTTAGCTAAACTAACTTAGCTGTATGATAACAAATAAATTAATATTTCAAGAAACTGAAGTATCATTCTTTGATGCTTTTCTTGCGCAGCTACCAATTTTTTTAATTTTCTTAGTTCTGTACTATTTTATACTCAGACCAAATAATAAAAAACAAGAAAATGTAAAGACTCTTCAAAAGAATTTAAAAAAAGGCGATGCTATTGTGACTATCGGAGGAATACATGGAAAAATTCTTCAAGTGAGAAATAATAAAGCTACTATTCGAGTTTCTAATAATGGCGAATTAACTGTTGACACTACAGCTATTACTAGATTAAAAAAATCAGAAATAAAAGAATAAAATGGCTGTTCAAAAAGTAGTTACTTATGGCCATAAAGCTTTAAGAAAAAAATGCGCAAATATTTCAGATTTTACAAAAGTTGATAGTTTAATTAATGACCTTTTAGATACTATGTATGAATTTGACGGAATTGGATTAGCAGCAAATCAAATAGGAATCAACAAAAGAATTTTTGTAGTAGATATAACGCACACCAAAGAATGCGATACTCCTCTAGTTTTTATGAATGGACAAATTGAAAAAGGTGATGGATCTTGTATTGATTCAGAGGGATGTTTGTCTTTACCTGAAATTAGAATTAATGTAGAAAGATACGAGACAATTACTTATAGTTATGTCGATGAAAATTTTGAGAAGCGAACAAAAGAGTTTTCTGGTTTGTTAGCGACGGTAATTCAGCATGAAAATGACCATTTAGATGGGAAATTAATTACGGATTATGCAACACCAGCAGATTTATTAAAATATGATAAGGCGCTCAAATTAATGAAGTCTAATAATGTTAGATAAACCAACAAAAATTATTTTTTTTGGTAATACAGATTTTTCTAATCCTATTCTTATAAAATGCGCTAAATCATTTGATGTATGTTCAGTTGTGACTAATCCATCGAAGAAAATGGGTCGCGGTCAAAAACTAGTTGAAACTCCAGTAAAGGTACTTGCAAGTACTGAAAACTTAGAAGTCATTGAATGTGATAATCTGTCAGATGATATGTTTGTAAGAAAGATTAAAGATTTAAATCCTGATTTATTTATTGTAGTTGCCTATAAAATTCTACCTAAATCATTATTAAGTGTTCCTAAGTACGGATCAATTAATTTACATTCATCACTCCTTCCAAAATATAGAGGCGCAGCTCCTATCCAAAGAGCTATTCTTGATGAACAAGATGTTACGGGCGTCACTACTTTTTTAATTGAGCCAAAAGTTGATACCGGAAGAATCTTATTACAGGCAGAGTGCGCTATAGAAGAATCCGATAACTATGGGTCATTATCAACAAAGCTCAGTAATATGGGTGCAGATTTGATGATTAGTTCAATTAACCAGTATTTAAACAAAAAAATTCAACCTCTTTTGCAGGATGAATCTTTAGTTACATTGGCACCCAAAATTATGAAAGAGGAACTTCTTATTGACTGGAGCAAAAAATCTTCGTTAATAAATGCGCAAATAAAAGCATTTAGTCCTTATCCTGGAGCATACACATTTGTTAATGGAAAGCGAATTAAATTTTTTGAATCAGAATTGATTATTGAAAACTCATGCAAAGGTAGTGGTTCAGTTGAGAGTGTTACTTCTGATTATTTTGATATAGCCTGTAACGATGGATACTTACGAATTAAAAAGGTTCAATTAGAGGGAAAGAAAGCAATGTCTTCAAAAGATTTTATCTTAGGAATGCCAACATTAGAAAATAGTAAATTTGGTTAATATGAAATTGATTAAGCATTTATTTATTTTTTTAGCGACAGGAATTTTTATCTTATTCTTTATTAACTATTTGTTAATGCCATCATATATCAATCAAAGAAGTATGATTGCAATACCTAATTTAGAAGGCTTAAGTGTTAATGAAGCAGAATCAATTACTGAATCAGAAGGCATTCAGGTTGTTGTTGTTGATACTATTTTTACCAATGACATAAACCCTGGTATTGTTTTAGAGCAATTTCCTGCTGCTGGAAGAGAAGTTAAAAAGGGTAGAGCCATCAAAATTAAGATTACACAGTTCAATGAAAAAATATTAGTACCCGAACTACTAGGTAAAACCTTGAGATCATCTGAAATTGAATTAGATCAGATTGGTATTACTATTGATTCTGTCTACTATGCATATAGTACAAATTATCCAAAGGGAATTGTATCTTGGCAGAATCCAGCTCCATCAGATAGTATTAGAAAAGGATTTGGTATGCGATTAGAGGTAAGCACTGGACTAGCACCAAATGACTTTGTTACAGTTCCAGATCTTCAAGGTATTTTTTATAGTGAAGCTTTAAAGAAAATTAATGAAATAGGATTGAAGGAAGGTTCCGTAAAATTCACTAGTCAAGATAGCTTCCTTCCCAATACTGTATTAAGCCAGAACCCAAAAGAAGGGACTAAAGTGTCTCAAAAAAGTTCAGTTAATCTAATTATTAGCAAATGATATTTTCGAAAACAATTAAATTAATAAAAGAATTAACGAATGCGATTTTTATATCAATAGTAATTATATCTTGCACTGATTCAGTTAGCGAAGATTTAGGCTCAGATGAGCCAACTTTTAAATTTGATTATTCTGTACAATATAATGATCTAGATATGTTCAAAACAGATTCTTTATCTTATGAAATAGCTTATAATATGTCCGGATTTAATGAGATAGACTTAACGATTAATATTGATAGTTTATTTTACAAATCATTAACAATTACAAATGAAGATTCTTTAGACTATGTATATGCAGATAAAATACCCCTATCAAATAATGGAATTGATGTTAGCATGTCGTTCGCTTATAATGATTCTGTTATTGCAGAGAATTACCACAATGTCCCAGTTATAAAACCTATAAAAACATTGACGCTGTCTTTAGGAAGAAATGGAACCTATTTTGATAGACTTTTTGATAAAAGTAAATTTATTATAAATGATAATATAATTTTTGATCAATTTACTAATTATGATTTTGGTGAAGTTGATATTGTTATTATAAATGATTTGGATACAATTTCAGATAAAACAATTGTACAATTACAAAAATTTTTACTTGGTAGTGGTTGGATTTTTGTAGTTATGAATGACGATATTAAAAGCAATAACGATCTTTATTATAGTTTAGGATATCCAAAAGGGAAGGCAATTAGAGGGTCTTCAAGAAATCAGTTTTTTTCAATTGATAGAAATGAATTTTTATCTAGATATTCATTTTCTTCAAAAAAACTAGTCAAGCAGTCTGAGATATATAGATACTTTCAATTCAAAAACAATGAAAATGAGTTTGCAAATATTATGATTTCTACAGGAGATCCCCTACTTATTGAAAAGGATATTTTAGGTGGTAAGATTTTCTTTTTAACAACAAAAACAGATTCTAATTGGTCAAATGACACTTTCAATAAGCTGCTAGATAATATGTTACATACAATATTTTTTCAAAGATTACTTTCGAATGAATCGTAAAAAAGAAAAGGTACTAATTGTAGCGCCTCGAATTTGGAAAAGCGATAAAAATTATAATTATAGTGTTGAAGAGCTTACTCTATTGATTGATACGTTAGGGTTGGAGGTTTGTGGTACTATCGAACAAAAACTTAACAATATTAATCCTGCATACTTTGTTGGTTCAGGTAAAGCTAAACAGATAGTAAATCAAGCAAAGGCGCTAAAAGCTAATTATATTATTTTTGATGAAGACTTAAGTCCTGTACAAACTAAAAATTTTCAAAAACTTGACGAAAAAATTAAATTTATTGATCGCAGTGGAGTGATTCTTGAAATATTTTTTAATAACGCTAAATCAAAAGAATCTAAAACACAAGTTGAGCTTGCAAGGCTTCAATATCAATTGCCTCGATTAACAAGAATGTGGACACATCTTGAGAGACAAATGGGTGGGTTTGGTACAAGAGCAGGTGCAGGAGAAACACAAATTGAAGTAGACAGGAGAATTTTAAGAAAAAGAATATCTAATCTTAAGAAAAGATTAAAAAGCATCGATTCGGAAAGAAAAGTTCAAAGTAAAAGAAGACAATCTTTTTTCAGAACTTCATTTGTTGGCTATACTAATGTTGGAAAATCGTCATTGATGAAGGCAATTACTAAAAGTGATGTCCTTATTAAAAATCAGTTATTTGCAACTTTAGATACAACGGTAAGACGTCTTTACATAGGTGACTCTAATTATGTTCTTATGAGCGACACTGTTGGATTTATTAGAAATCTACCAAATAATTTGATTGCAAGTTTTAAATCAACGCTCCAGGAAGTTGTTGATTCAAATTTGTTGCTCATTGTTCTTGACGCTAATTCGCAAGACTTACATAACGAAATTGCTACAATTGAAAGTGTGCTTAATGAGATTGGTGCAGAACGAGTTGATAGTCAGTTTATTTTTAATAAAATAGATATTGTAGATCAAGATAGAATTACATATTTAAAGAAATCGTTTCCAGATGCAATAATGGTTTCTGCCACTAGAGCATTACAATTGTCTAATATTTTAGATATTATTACTGAAAAACATAAAGAATGGACTACTTCTCTAAAGCATCCATCGCACAAGCGATAGTAGCATCGCCAGTAACATTAGTTGATGTCCTAATCATATCTAAAATTCTATCAACGCCTAGAATAAGGGCAATTCCTTCACTTGGCACATTTATAGCTTCTAAAATAATTACAAGCATAATAATACCTGCTCCCGGAACAGCAGCAGTACCAATTGATGCAAGAACAGCCGTTGCTACAATAGTAAATTGATTAGCGAATGTTAAATCCATTCCTATTGCTTGTGCTATAAATACAGCTGCAACTCCTTGGTAAAGAGCAGTTCCATCCATATTAATTGTAGCTCCGAGAGGTAAAACGAAAGACGAAATTTCCTCTGATATACCTAAATCTTTTTCACATCGTTTCATAGTAACTGGGAGAGTAGCACCGCTTGAACTTGTTGAAAATGCTAACAATTGTACTGGTGCTAAAGACTTGAAAAAGTGCTTTAAATCAATATTAGTGAATACTTTTAATATTGTTATATATGTAAAGCCCATATGAATAAATAAACCTAAAACAACAACGCCCATATAAAACAAGAGAGCGGACAAGATACTTCCTATTTGAGATATATCTCCTGAAACAGAACCAATAGTTTTTGCAATTAACGCAAATACTCCATATGGAGCAAAATACATAATCATCTCAACTAATTTTATAATCATTTGATTAATACCTTCAAGAAATGCCAATACAGGTTGTGAAAATTTTCGATCAATACCAATCAATGCTATTCCAAAAATAATTGAAATGAACACTATTTGAAGCATATTACTGTTATTGGAAGCCGCTGCAAACATGTTGCTTGGTACCATATCAACTAAAGGCTGAAGGGGTCCTCTACTATCTTGAATCGTACTCGCTAGTTCTTGCTTACTAGCTGCCTTATCAAAATATTCGCTACTTAAACTTTCTTGATAGCTTTCAGGGATAGCAGAACCTGGCTCAAGTACATTTACTAATATCAAACCGATACTTACAGCTACAGCTGTAGTGCTAATATATAAGGCGATTGTTTTCCAACCTATTCTGGACAACTTTCTAGTATCTGATAACGATGCAACTCCTGTTATAAGAGATGAAACGACGAGAGGTACTGCAATAAGTTTCAAAAGATTTAAAAAGATTGTTCCAAAAGGAGATATAAAATCAGAGGTAAAATTCGACCATCCATTGACAGCGCTAACGATGCCATATATAGTCCCTAAGACTAAACCAATAATTATTTTCCAATGTAATTGCATTAATTAAGAACAAATATATGTATTATGTTTAAATTATTTCAATGATTTATTATGTAATTATAGGAATCTACCTAATTGGCTTACTATTAATTGGGCTTAGCAAGTCAGATTCGATTAAAAATCAAGAAGACTTTGCAGTAGCTGGAAGATCTCTTTCTCCTTGGATTTTAGTTGGAACAATGGCAGCGACTTGGATGGGAACAGGATCAGTCTTAGGTAATGCTGGAAAAGCATTTGAGATAGGTGCAGCAGGATTTTTACTACCTATCGGTGGAATGTTAGGCGTATTAGCATTAACAAAGATAGCAGGAAAAGCAAGAGCTTCTGGTAAATTGACTGTACCAGAAATTATCGGATCTCGTTTTGGTGATACGGCAATGATATTGTCTGTGGTTGCTCTTCTCACAGCTTATTTGGTAATTGTCAGTTATCAGTTTAATGCCGGCGGAGCAGTAATCTATACTATTTTTCATGATAATTTAGGTTCAGCACTGACTTTAGATCAAGCAACGATAATAGCAGCGCTATTTATTGTTGCATATACAGTATTGGCTGGTTTATTAAGTGTTGCATATACAGATGTTGCAAATGGAATTCTTATGATTACATGTTTTATTATTGCACTTCCAATGCTCTTTTTTCAAGCAGGGGGTTTTGAGGGCATGACTGCTGGCTTTGAAAGCAAAGGTATGATGAATAATATGTCCGTATTTGGAGTGCTTTCATTTAGAGATGTAATCAACTTCACCTTACCATCTTTTTTATTAATACTTGGCGATGCAAATATGTATCAAAGATTTTTTGCAAGTGACTCAGTTGCTTCAGCAAAAAAAGCAACTTATCTACTATTTTTTGCGGTAGTTATTTTAGAGTCTCTTATTATTGCTAATGCATGGATTAGCTCTAGTATGATTACAGATATCGCAAAAGAGTCACATGTATTGATATATGCAGCTTATAATTTCTTACCACCATTAGTTGGAGCTGTAATGCTAGCTACAATTATAGGTATTATTATTTCTACAGCAGATTCATTTTTATTAGTTCCGACAACAATTCTAATCAATGATATTTATTTAAGATATTCTAATAAAAAGTATTCAGACAAAGCAATTGTAACGCTTAGTAGGTTATTAGTGTTGTTGTTAGGATTTTTCTCATATTGGGTTTCAAGAATGTTTGCTGCAGATACAACTATTTTTGAAAAAGCACTTTATGCATTTACAATTTACGGTACAGCAATTACTCCTACTTTATTAGCAGCGTTCTTTTGGGATAAAGCAACAAAGTATGGTGCTATATGTTCAATTGTATCAGGAATAGTTGCAACAGTATACTTTGGAAATCAGTGGAGTCTTGATGAAGCGGTAATTCCAGCTTTAGCCATTTCATCAGCTGCATTAGTTTTAATAAGCTATTTACCACAATCTGATTAGTAGATTTAAGGTAATTGAAATAAATCTTCAATAGAGCATTTCAGGATTTTTGCAATTTTTAATGCTAGAACTGTTGAGGGAACATAAATTCCATTTTCAATTGCATTAATACTTTT
>Ga0222716_10001626_pt1 | contig 18724 bp, 18 predicted proteins | sample C33_13DmetaG_FD_165044 | JGI IMG/M metagenome (GOLD analysis project Ga0222716, IMG submission 165044) | Estuarine water microbial communities from San Francisco Bay, California, United States - C33_13D | ecosystem: Environmental > Aquatic > Marine > Unclassified | place: USA: California... | reverse complement strand
CAAGATGTACAAAGGCACTTTTAAAAGTCAAGAGGCTTCTATGGAGTCTCAAATAAAATCTATTACAAATACTTTAGTAGGTTACGGTAATTCTGAAGCTTATTCAGCTAGATTTGCTGAAACTTTAGTTGGTGGAACTATTCAAGCGTTTACACAAATGGCAGCTTCTGCTTTTGGAGCCCCTGTGTCTGGTCTATTTGGAGGTTTCTTTTATAGCAGTTTAGCACAAGCTAAAATAGGTAATGATAAAAGAGAGAAAAAGTTTATAGAAGAAAGAGTTAAAAATGGTATGAGCAAAGCCGATGCTCAAGCTGAGTATGAGCAAGCTTATCCAAAGTCAAGACAGTTAATGTATTCATATACCCAAGCTGCTGTAGAGGGAGCTTTATCTCATTTATCAGGTAAAATATTAAGTGGTAAATTCCCTGGTAAAGGTGGAGAACAAATTGTTGATAGAATAACGAATCACATACTTAGAAAAGTTGTTAATGGAAACGTAACAGCCAAAGAACTACAAATAGCTGTAAACAACTACATAGGTAATAACGCTGCTAAATTAATAAGAGGAGGCAAAAAATTTACTACTACAGGTTTATTTGAAACAATAGAAGAAACTACTCAGTTCTATGCTGCTTTTCAAATTGACGAGTGGATGCAAGGTAAGACGCTTAATAAAGTAGATTTTGAAATACCTGACTACGACAGTGAAGAATTTAAGCAGCAAAGAACACATATGATGCAGATTTCTTTTTTAGCTGGTGCTGGTGGTGCTGCTTTTGAAATGGCTAGTAATCCCGCTGAAGAAATATTAAATGATAAAAACTTAGGTACAACTTACGAACAAAGACAAAAAACTGACAAGCTAAGAGAATACTACGCTGACACAGCTAGAGATGCTAATCAACTTCAAAATAAAATAAGTAAAATATCATCAGATCCAGAATTAAAACAAAATCAAAAAGAAAAATTAATACTGGAAGCTCAAAACACTTTCAACTTATATAATCAAATAGACTCAGAATTAAGTGGTACAGCTCAGTTTGAAATGGCTTATTTACTGCAGCAAAAATTAGATCTAGAAGCAAAGAAAAAGAAACTAGCTAAAGGTTCTACTGGTAGAATAGATAAACAGATAGACGCTATAAATACACAAATGGCTGAAATATCAGGTGATAGCAACAATGTTAAAGTAGATAAGAGCAAAGTAAAAGAAAGTTTAGAAAAGCAACTTGTAATAAGCACAGAAGAAAAGGTAAATCTAGATAATCAACAAATAGAGGAAACTATAAGAGAAGAAAACCCAGATCTTACAGAGCAAGAAGTACAAGAACAAGTAGAGGCTAATAAGATACAGTTTGATCCAAAAAATACTGAAGTAAGAATATTCTCACCAGGAGAAGCTCAAGCGCTAGCTAACGAGTATAACATAGATATGGACCAGTTAGTAGATGAAAATGGTGACTTCAGAATGGAAGGTAGTTATCTACCTAACAGCGGAGTTATATTATTGTCTGAAGATGCAGCCGCATTAGGAGCCGACATACATGAAGGAACTCACTTGTTTACTGACATAGCATTTTCAAAACCAGAAAACAAAAATATTGTTTATGCTCTCGCTGATAAAGTGTTAAAAGAAATACGTAAAACAGATCCACAAGGAGCAGCTATATTAGAAAAACAATTAGCTAAATATAGAGCAGATGAAAACTACGATGGTAACGCTGTGATGCAAGAGGTAATGCCATTTTATACTCAATTAAGAAAAATAGGTTACTTCGATCAAAACAACTCTGTTTCTAGACAATTAAAAAGAGGAGTAAGAAGATTGTATCAGAATCTAGGCATGGAATTAAATCTTAAAGAAGATAACATACTAGAAATATTAAATGATTACTCTGATAACTTAGAAGAAGGTAACATTTCGTTGGCGCAAGAAAAGGCTATAAAAGGAAAGATTAAAGTAGATCCACAATTAAGAAACAGAGGTAATGTTTTAGCTAAGCAAGAAGAATTAGAAAAAGCTGAAGAAGCTAAGAAAAAAGAAGACACTAAAGTTATACCTATACAAGAAGAAATCGACAGTGTTAAAGAGAAGATGGTTGCCTCTAAAAAATTGTCACCTAAAGAAACCATTACTGTTAAAGAAAAGATAGCTGATTTAAAACAAGAAGTAAAAGAAAATACAGAATTAGCTAAAAGGTTTAACAAAGAACCTATAGCTACTAGTAAACAACGTAGACTAGAACAAGAAATATTTACAACACTAGAACCGACTGTAGAATCATTCATAAAGTCTCAAGTAAAAAGACTATATGACCCAATAGCTCCAGACGCTAGACGTGGTATTACTAGAGAAAAGTTTGCAGACTCTATGCGTAACGACATAAACTCTATGATTATTGATGAGTATCAAGATAAACAAGACATAGAAAAGTTTATTGTAAATAGAGGTTATCTTAGAGCTAATAGCTTAGCAGAGCGTTTAGGTATTGCTAGTGTTGAACAGGGCATTTCTAAGGACGTTAATGAACAAGTTGGACTTAGTACTGGTGAAGACTTTACAAACACATTAGATGATAAACCTATGCCATCTAAAAGGTCTAAGATAAAACAACAAGTTCCATCATTAGTTGATCCACAATTAGAAAGAGAAATAGAGTCAGCTGTTTTAGAAATAAAAGAAGGTGTTAGACCGGATGTAGACTCTAAAGAATTTAGACCTTTTATTAAAGAAGTATTAGATGCTAAGTTAACTAACAAGATTAAAAATAAGTTTGGCAAAGGTAAAGACTATGATTTCTTTATAAAGAAACTAGCGCCTAAGTTAAAGGATATTATGCCTGCTCAATACTTTGTTAAGCTTGAGTCTCAGACAAATCCAGAAAACAGAATATTTACAGAGCCTGGTATAAGACTAACTAAGCAAGCTGATATAGATGAGGCTATAAGAAATGATCAAGTCTATGTTGAAAACACAGCTCAAGGAGCTAGAATTTACAATAAAAAAGACTTTACAGCAAAACAATTAGAAGACTTTTTATTAGCACCTGCTATAAGCCCAGAAACAGGAAAGAAAAGTGGCTTAAAAGGAAATAGAAAAACATCAACAGCTCAATCTATGGCTGAAGAATTAGGTAAAGACATGATACCCTCTGTTTTTAAAGGTGATAAAGATGCCGCTAAAGTTTCTTTAAAATCTCAAAGATCACCAGATCAGTTGTTTTCTTTAAAGTTTGATGCTGATCAACTTGTAGAAATGCAAGAAGCTGCTCAATTAAGAGATAAAAACAAAATAGCTAAACAGCTAGGCTTTAATGCTGATGCTATTAAAGAGTCTAATAGAGATAGTTTTCAAACTCAAATGCAGCAAGCTGCTGAAAATGGTTTTGTAGATAAAGCAGTAATAATAGCAGGCGCAATGACTAGCGCTGGAAGACAAACTTTTTACGGGGACGAAAACAATACATTCAATGGTTATAAACAAGCTGAAAAAGCAGGTATTAAAAATATTGGTAAATATATTAAAACTAAAGATGGCAATTTCTATAGGTTGGCAGATGTTAAGCTTGTAGATGGAGTATTAAAAACTTTTAATTTAGATAAATACAGAGATCAAATACTTGAAGTTGATCCATCATTATGGGTTGCTAAACCAGGTAACTTGTATTGGGGTAAAAAAGATCCAGCTTATATAGAATTATTGAAAGCAGCTAACGATTCTCCTTTTGATGAAAATGGTTATAGTCAAATAGGTATAAGTTCAAAAGGTAAGTTTATAGGTGAAAAAGCTTTAGTAAATAAATTAGACAAAAAAGTAGGTAACACTAACATGACTCAGTCTGAAATAAATATGAAGATGTTAGATCATGTTGTTACTCAGTTAGCCAACGCAGTAGACAATGGAATGTCTATGGATATAGCTGGCATGGTAATAATACAAAGTTATCAAGCTACTGGAGGTCTTATAAAAGCAGCTGCTCCTTTTGAAGGTGTTTCAGATGTTTTTGAAGCCGGTAGTAAGTTAGAGAAGAGATCACAAAAACTTTATAGAGAAGAACATAATCCTCCAGCTTCTGTAGTTGGTGCTAGTATATTGACAGCTATAAAAATGAATAAGCCTAAAGCTGTAATGGCTGATATACGAAAAAACTTTTCTCAAACTATATTATCTAAGAAAGACGACTCTAAACTTGATGTAAATTACGCTGCTACATTGCCAGAAGGAATGTCTATAAATGATAATCCTATAGCTCGTATGGCTATGGCTGGCATAAACTTAAATACTGTTAGAGACATTAGAACAGGGCAAACATATGCTGATAAATTTGGTCTAGGTGTTGCAGAAACAGTTCAAACATTTCCAGGAGTTATATCACTTCAAAATAAATTAATATCTGATGTTGTTTTAGGTAAAATAGATATTAAAGATGCTAAGAAACGTTTAGCTACTTATACTAAGTTTCCAAACAACGGGCAACCTAGTTTAGCAAAAACTCAAAACGATGCATCTAAAAATACTTCTACAGAGCTTAAAGGATCTAAAGTACTAGACATAGACGAAGATTTAAGTATGGAACAGCTGCTTAGCAAAGCCGCTGGTATAGATGAAGCTTTAAAATTAGCTAACTCTTTAGACAGACCTATTAAAAAGATTAGAGTATTTGATTTTGATGACACGCTAGCCACTAGTAAAAATAAAGTTTTTGCGACAAGAGGTGATGAAACAGTAGAGATGAATGCTGAAAAATTTGCTACCGATGCCGCTCAGATGATACAAGATGGATGGACTATGGATTTCAGTGACTTTGATAATGTCACCGAAGGTGGTCGTGGGCCTTTATTTGAAATTGCTAAGACCATTAAAGAGTCTAGAGGCAACGAAGACTTATTTGTATTAACAGCAAGAAGTCCTAATGCTGAACAAGCTATATACGATTTTTTAAAAGCTGAAGGTTTAGAGTTTAAAAAAAGCAACATAGTTGGATTAGGCAAGTCTCCAGGTGAAGCAAAGGCTAATTGGATATTAAATAAAGCAGCGGAAGGTTATAATGACTTCTACTTTGCAGATGATGCTTTTCAAAATGTTAAAGCTGTTAGAGATGTTTTAAGTGTTGTAGATGTAAAATCTAAAGTTCAACAAGCTAGGATGCAAGAAAGCAAGAAGCTTGGTGAAGAATTCAACATGTTGTTAGAAGAAACTACAGGTATTGAATCTTTTAAAGAATATTCAGCTGCAAAAGCTAAAACTATTGGAGCAAACAAAGGTAATTTTAAATTCTTTATACCTTATTCGGCAGAAGATTTCTTAGGCTTAATATATCCTACACTAACAAAAGGATCAAAAGGAGATGCTCAGATGGCTTGGTATAAAGAAAATTTATTAGACCCTTATACTAAAGCTCAAGAAAACTTATCAGCCGCTAGGTTAAACTTAATGAACGATTTCAAGCAGTTAAAAAAATCTTTAAATGTTCCTAAAGATCTAAAAAAGAAAAATGATAGCGGCTTCACTAATGAACAAGCTGTAAGAGTTAATTTGTTTACTGCTATGGGTTATGAAGTTCCTGGTTTATCTAAGAGAGATTTAAAAGAATTAAACGACACTGTTGATAATGATCCTAAATTAAAAGAGTTTGCCGAGCAGATACTTACTATAACTAAAGGAGATGGATATTCAAAACCAGATCAAAACTGGTTAGTAGGTACTATAACAACTGATCTAATTAATTTAATAAATACAGAAAAAAGATCTAAATATTTGTCCAATTGGCAAGAGCGTGTTGATGCTATATATACTCCTGAAAACTTAAATAAGTTAGAAGCTCAATATGGTACTAAATATAGAGAAGCTTTAGAAAACATATTATCACGTATGAAGTCTGGAAAAAACAGAATAAGTAGTGGTAGTAAAGTAGAAAACCAAATATTAGATTATATAAATGGATCTATAGGTACTATAATGTTTTTCAATACGAGATCAGCAGTTCTTCAAACTTTGTCTGCTATAAACTTTGTTAATTGGAGTTTTAATAATCCTTTAAAAGCTGGTAAAGCATTTGCTAATCAAAAACAATACTGGTCAGATTTTAAAGAATTAATGAACTCTGATTATTTACTAGATAGACGTAATGGTTTAAAACTTAACATATCAGAAAGTGAGATAGCAGATGCCGCTGCTACTAGTAAAAACAAAGCTAAAGCAGCTATAGCTTATATATTACAAAAAGGTTATTTACCTACACAGTATGCTGATAGCTTTGCTATTGCGTCGGGTGGTGCTTCTTTTTACCGTAATAGAATAAATGATCTAGTAAGTAAAGGAATGTCAGAGGCAGATGCTAAAAAACAAGCTATGATAGAGTTTAGACAGATAGCTGAACAATCTCAACAGTCTTCTGATCCTAGCAAAATATCAGCTCAGCAGTCGAGTAATGCTGGTAGGTTAATATTAGCTTTTGCTAATACGCCAATGCAATATACTAGGCTACAGAAAAGAGCTATTCAAGATTTAATTAACGGTAGAGGAGACGCTAAAGCTAACATAAGTAAAGTTATATACTACGGTTTTGTTCAAAACCTTATGTTTAATGCTCTACAACAAGCGTTTAATGTGTTTGGATTTGGAGATGACGAAGAAGATGAAAACCCAAATAGAGAAAAGAAGTTTATAAAAGTTGCAAACGGTATGTTAGACTCTTTACTAAGAGGTCTTGGAATAGGTGGAGCAGCAGTTTCAGTTGGTAAAAACTTTTTAATGGATATATATGAAAGATCACAAAGAAAAAGACCTGAATATGTAGATTCTGTTTGGAAATTAACTCAATTTTCACCGCCAATAAATTCTAAAATATCAAAACTAAAACAAGCTGCTTGGCATTTTGATAGTAAGAAACGTAGAGAAAAAATATACGATAAAGGTTTTGCTTTAGATAATCCAGCTTATGAAGCTGCTGCTAAAGTTGTTTCAGCTACTACTAATATTCCAGTAGACAGAGTTATAAATAAGGCTAACAATATAGAAGCTGCTTTAAACGAAGATCTAGAACTTTGGAAAAGAGTAGCTATGTTAGCTGGTTGGCCTCAGTGGCAGCTAGAAGATCCTAAAACACCAGCCGTAGCAACTCCCGAAGAAAAAGCTGAAAAAAAATCTGAAACAAAAGTACAGAACTATAAGAACGCTAAAGGTTCAACTGACAATGATGTATTAAAAAAGTTAACTGCAGATCAACAGATTAAAATGTTGAAAAGTTTAGGCTTTGGAGAATACACTATTAAAAATGCTAGATCTGAACAAGCTAAAATAGACTTAATAATAGCTAAAAATAGCAAAAAGAAGATAAAAATAGATCAAAAAGCAGTTGATGAATATAAGTACAAGAAACTTAATAAAGACGAACAAGTTAGAAAACTAGATAGTCTAGGTTTAAGTAAGTCTGAAATAGCTAAATTAAAATACGAAAAAGATAGAGTAAAAAAATTACTTGAATTAATGAAATAGTTATGCTAGATAAATTTAACATAGATAATTTTAAAAAAGAAAATCCACCTAAAGATAATTCTTTAAAAACACTTTCAGAGATAAAGAAAATAAATAATATTCCCGATGATGAGAAGTTTGTTAAAGACAATGACGATGTGAGTAAGAAGTTTAATAGCGTAGTTAAAGATGAAAAAATAAATCAATTAATAAACGCTTCAATACCTCACATAAGAAAACTTAAAAAGTATTTTAACAGGCCAAGACCTAAAAGTTTAGCTAAACATTATGGGATAAAACTTAAAGATGTAGAATTAAAATCTATGAAAACTCCTTCATATCCATCAGGACACTCTACTCAAGCTTATTTAATATCTGATTATTTAAAAGGTAAATATCCTGAAAAGTCTACACAGTTAGATAAAGCAGCTAAAGATATATGTTATAGTAGAAATGTAGCTAAAGCACATTATAAATCAGATTCTGATCTTGGGAAGAAGCTAGGGTTAGCTATGAGTAAACACATAAAAGATAAAGATGAATAATCGTAAAGAAGTTAAAAGAGAAAATAAACAAGTAAGAAAACTTAAGAAATTAAGAAGTTTAGACTCTAAAGGTAAGAATAGTACTGATAGGTATAAAAAATTAAAACAAAAAGTTTATAATCCTTTTATAGATACTAGAAAAGATATGAAAAAGATGGGTGCTGCTATGGATAAGGTCAAAAATCCTATACCTAAGTATGATCCATTAAAAGATGGAAACTATGTACCACCTATCGACAAAGGATTTAGTAATATGGTTATGAAACAAAAGATTAACGACTTCAATAAAAAATCTGCCGCAGCAATAAAGAAAGACAATGATAGAAAAAAATGGAAGAAGATGTATCCTGGTGGTGCTATTGAAATGACTGGGCATCCAGGAGAATGGTTAATGGGTGGTGGAAGTCTTTTTGGTTTAAAAACAGCAAAGACAGCAATAGGAAAAGTAGTGCAAGCCGGAAGTAATGTTGTAATTAATTCTGCCAAAAAATCTATTAAGCCAAGTTCTATAGGATCAAACAGTTTATAAGGAACAAAAAAAAATGGGCACCATACCCAAAGTTCCTGTAACCAAAAAAGGGGAGGTCATTACGACTTCCCCTTTTTATATTTAACACCATGGGCAAAATCCGCCCGGACAACCGTCACACATAATTCATATTTTAATAGTTATACCTATTGACACTATAAAAGCGCCGCTTGCTATTGCAAGTGTATTGGGATTAAAATCTAGCTTTTGTTTATGCCAGATCATATTGGTACCAGCAAAAGTCATCATGCCAATACCGCCTATTACAGCTAATCGTCTCATTTAATTTCACAATTATCACCTGCGCAAGCTAATTCTCCTGCAAGATCTGTTTCATCTTCTGTTTCTATAATTTTACTAAGATCAATATCTTTAAGATGAGCCATAGCCATATCATAGTTTACTTTACTTATATCTTCAAATGGAGCTTGAGTATATGTACCACCGTCATAAGGTAATACAGATAGACCATTGTAATGATCTCTATTTTCCCACATCCATTTACCAGCCGCATCCCACTCTTCTTGCTTTAAACTAACTGTAGCTGAAACATTGTGAGTGTTAGATCCTTTCCTATGACCAGGCTTAACCCACTCTGTAGCTACTTTTTTTATACGCTCAAGTAAATCAAATGGTGATTCACCTCTTATTATAGAACCTTTAGGTGCTTTTTGTGGTATACTAATTACAGCTGTATCGTGAGGTCTAAAAAACTCATCTTCAACTAATTCAGGATGGTTAGTAGATAAATACTTATACATAGATTCGTTTTTACCAACTCTTATTCTACGTGTATAATAATCCGCATGCCACGCGTGAATACCAGACGAAGTTCCTAATGCAAGAGATGTTGTCCCAGCAGGCTTCACGGTCGTACATCTTGCAGCTGGATTAATACCAATTGCTTTAGCTGTCTTTGAGTTTTCTCTTTTTACTATACTTGCAGCGGCCTTCATATCCAACGGCAGCACAGCGGCACTCGCGATTCCTGTCATTGATACACCGATAAGGGCGTCCTTCTCTGTCGTATCTCTCCATACATCTCTTAAATAATGAAAGTCAGTGTAACCAGCTTGTAGTGTACCTATGAAGCTAGCGTGCTTAACTCTATTGTTAAAATCATCTTGTGATTCAATATCACTAGCATTTACTTCACATAGATTACAAAACTGAAAAGGTCTTAATGCTATTTCACAACAAGGGTTTGTGCCCCAGTCTTTATCGTTATTAAGATATATACCAGGCTCACCTGATCCTGATAGCTCTACACGTTTCCACAGATCCATAAAAAACTCTTGAGTTACTTTATGCCTCATGAGAACAGCTGAGTTATTAGCTCTACCTCTTTGTGGATTTGTTTCCCACCAGTTACCTGACTTACAACTAATCATCTCGCTGTCTTCAGCAGAAAACAAACTAATTAAAGCAGCTCTACGTATACCACCAGCTAAAACTGAATCAGCTATGTGACAAACTATATCATGAGCCTCAACCGTAGTTAGTGGTGTACCATCATCTTTAGCATCGAATATACCTTTTATCTTTAGTATACACTCTTTTAGTGGTTGAGGTCCTGGTGCTTTACCACCTGATGTAACTAGCTGCGCGCCTTTGGCTCTAATATCTGAGTAATCAAACTCTACAGTAGAACTTCTCTTATCACCCATATAAGACTTCATAAGAACTTTAATAGCGTCAGCCCAACCCTCAATACTATCACCAATTAAAAACCTTCTAGTTCTTTTAGCATAAGGTTGATTAACTGGCGGCATTTGTTTTACGTGATGATTCTGTACAGAGTATCCAACACCTGTTCCTCCAAGTAGCAAAAACATTGTTTCGTGAAAACTATCAATGTTATCAATTGGTAAATAAGCACAATTATACACACGATTAGGGCTAATCTCAATCGGTTTACCTCCGAATTGTAACGAACGCATACTTGGTAAAATCTTTTTATCATATACTAATTTATAAGCCTCATTTATTCTTTCTGCAAGCTCTGGATATTTTTTAATATGCATAGCCTTGTTTCTATCTACTAGTTCTACCCAAGTCTCTCTACGATTTAACTCAGGAACGAATTTAGCGTATTTCATGTAGACTGTTATATCACTTAGTATCTTGTTGCTTAACTCCATCTTGTTTTTCTTTTTCTATTTTTTCAGCTTCTTTTTTTAAGAACTCTATAGCTCTGTCGTAGCCTGGTATTAATTTTACAGTTTCTAAAGTACCCATTGCAGTAGTACTAAGTATATTCATTTCATTTATCATTTGTTGCACAACTCTAGTTAATGCCGCAATTTTATTCTGCATTTCCAGCAGAGTACTTTCTTTCATATTCTATTAATTCTTTATATTTTAAATATCCTTTAGATGCTATACTCCAATCAATAAATTTTTGCAATTGACGTTCAGCATATTTTCTTCTTGCTAGATCTTTCTTTTCCCAAGAATTAAGTTCACGGTTTCTTCGCATTCCTTTTGATTTTGAGGTTTGTATAACGTAATGTTCGGTAAGTGTTTATGTACATAAGCTTTAAATAACTTCCAACGTATGGGGAAAGATTCATTAGCACGTCCTTTACATTCAATAATAAAATTATCTCCCACAAAATCTGGAGTATACTTGATATTAAGTATTTTCTTATTACCTCTATTACGGTATTCACCTTTACCATTACCTTGTCGTTCATAAGCTTCTTGTTCAAAGTTAAAAGAAGGGACAAGCTCGTAAGTTTGTCCCTCGTATTGCGCTTTGATTTTAGCTTTTTTTAAAGCTATATACATATGCTTCTCAAGCCCTGATGCGAATTGTATTCCATCATGCTTAGTTTTTTTAGATCTTACCGGACCTTTCTTTTTACTATACCGGCGCGATCGCATCGTCCCAGTCTTGTTGTGCTGTACTAGCGTGTGAAGGGTGTGGCGGCCTAAAAGCTTCAGGCTGTTTATTTTCTGTTAACTCTTCACGTGCAGCTTGAATATAAAGAATAGCATCCATAAGCTCTTCTTGTACATCATTAAGATAACCAGCTAGATCTTTATGTTTACCAGTTCTTTCATCGTGTAATGTTCTACCATATTTAGCATAGCCAACATCTGATCTTGTAACGAACTTATCGCAGACTCTTTCTACGACAGGGTCTCTGAATAATATAGTCTTACTTTTCATCTTTAACAAATGTTCCGTTAACCATTTTACCAGTACGTTTAGATATTACTTTGTATGCAGCATCAATACACTCTTCAATAGTTGTACCACCAAGATGAGCCATATTAGTTAATACAACAACCATATCACCTATAGCATCTACAAACTCATGTTGATCATCTTTTAATACTGCTCTACCAAGTTCACCAGCTTCTTCCATTAGCTTGCAAAACTGAGTTTTCTTATCACCTTTAGTATATAAACCTCTTTCGCCTGCCCAGTCTCTTATCTTTTGAAACCTTTCGCTTTCTGAGCTGTCATATCTCCAGTTACCATTACCATTAGATCTGTTAGTTAAACTGTCGAAGTAAGCTTGATAAGCGTCTTTACCAAATGGAAATTTATTAGCCTCTTCAACATGATCTTTAACTTGAAAGTATTTAGCAAATGCTTTATTATATATATAACATCTCTCCATTGTGTACTGAGATGTTGTTACGTTTTCCATTATCCACTTAATAGTATCCATATTAATTTCAAATGTTCCGTGTGTTGTTTCCCACGTTTCGCCCATATTATCCATTAGTCTACCTTTTAGTTTAGTAGATGGACAAGGGAACGTAGAAGTCTGCTCTGTCGCGTTTATGTGCATTGTATTAGATTTTATTTTATTAATATATAGATCTTTATATTTTTGTCTGTCAACTCGATAGCCGTAAGACTGTTGAAGTTCTAACTCGCGGTCAGATATATAATCAATATCTGTACTTTGTTCTAGAACTTCTACTTCGTCTAAGCTGTAGCCTTGTTGGTCTACGACTCTAGATATAAGATCACGTGTAACACCTATTTTTTTACCCGGTATATGGTATAAATAATAATTAATTTTATCCATATGTTCTAGCTCTTGATGTTAATGTATTTTGTTCTGGTAACTGATCATCATATATGTGTAAGTTATGTGCAAAATGATAATACACACCAACTTTATATCCTGTACGTTCTGAGACCATCTCTTGCAGTTTACTGAATTGATATTGATCATTACAGAAACCGAACCAAAGATCGTTAGAACGCATCGTAACACACATATCAAGCTTGTTATCTACAACTGTAAACTGTACAGCATAAGTGCAGGGTGTGTCATGTCTGTATCTGGTAATTTCTTTACCATCGTATATAGATACACAGGCCTGTCTTGTGTCAGGATTTTCTTTCAACATAGCTACAACTTTATCTAGTTGATAACCTCTTTCCCATTGATAACCATAGTTAGAATTAACCCTACCATTACCATCGGCCATGTCTTGCCATATCTTAGGTATCTTACCATATATTTCACCAAGCTTAGCTGTAGATGGATCACCTGATAAGTACCATTGCCATTCAGCTTCTGCATATTCAATATTGAAGTTTCTAGCCTCATTAGTTATTATGCGATCAACTGGATTTAATATTGTAAAACCTTGATTAAACATAGCTTTAGTATTACCAAAGTTCTTACCTTCATATGGTATAGTGCCATAGTAAAAGTCAAAAGCTTCACTAGCGTTTTTAAATTTATTTTCTATCATATATTTATTATCATTTATCCTTCGTATTTAGTTTGTAATAATGTCTATACATTTCAAATACTTTAGGATATATTTCTGTTCTACTATAATCTCCTGGGCTAATCATTTCTTTATTGTTTGCAACGATACGTATTTTCCAAGATCCAACATCAAAGCCTGGTGTAGCGGCTAATACACCTATTTTAATTCCGTGATTAACACACCACCTGTAAGCTTGTTTGTCTTCTTTAGTCCATTTAACTTCGTCAAACGTAAATTTCTTTAGTCCCAAGGCATTTTTTCATCTAAGTCAGGCATCTCATGTGGAACAAAGCAACCAGACTTTGGTTCCCAAGTAAAATGGGCTTCAGCTCCGTTCTCGCCTAAGTTTTGAAACTTACATTTCAATACCTTAACTTTTGTTGTTTTATTTTCGTAGTCTCTATGAACTAACAAGCCGTGGTAACTAGCATCATACCATTCACCACCACCTTTTATATTATACATCGTTGGCTCTTCGATCTTGCCGTCTTGTGTTTTATACATTTTAGTTGGATGTGCAACTATAAACACTAACACGTCGTACTTCTTAGCAAACGTTTCGATTTTAGTTAGATATTCCATTGTGTAACGATTGATGTCTTCTGTCTTACAATCAATGTCTCTAACCTTATTAAATGGATCTATAACTAAACATTTAATACCTTTACGTTTAACTAGCTCAGCGCCTTTACGAAGCACCGACTCTAATGTATAACGTTCCATATCAATAAAGAAAAAGTTATCATTAACATGATTAGCTACTTGATTCCATTTGTCTCCACCAATATGGCCTTTGTTAGGCATGTCGCCCCATACTTTACGCATAAGCTTATGTGCATGTAAAAACGTAGGGGCATTTTCAGGAGATGCAAACGCTGTCTTCCATTCATATTCTCTATTATAGCCTACAACCATTTGATCTACAAAGTCTGACTTACCTGAACTAGGTATACCTGTTACAGTTATAAACTGCTTAGTATACGTAGAAAAGATGTTATCAAAGTTAGGTAAACCAATTTGAAAGCCACGTTTAAAACCATTACGAACAAAGTCTGTAACTTCATCTTCAATGTCTTTAAATGTTGTTACGTTTTCTAATGGCACAGGTCTTGCGTCTAACACCCTAGACTTGAGCTCTGATGCATTATATTTAATTAGATATTCATTTGCATCTTTGCAATCATCAAATGATGCTAGATAACAAACTTCAGCACCAAGACGTCTTACAAGCTCTGACTGTAAGGCTAAGCCTGGTGGATCATTATCTACCGCGATGATTATCTTTTCTTTATCTGTAAAGTAATCAATACAATTATCTAAGTAATCTAAGTTATTACTATTTAATGTAGCGCCGTTTGGAACTGATATAGCATTTGTAATACCAGCTTCATGTAAAGCCAATACATCCATTTCGCCTTCAACTATAATACACGTATCATGTCCTACAGTGTTATCTATATTGTAAAATACTTTTTCAGCTCCTTTATATAGCTTAAAGTTTTTACGACCATCTCTATATTTAACATTAGTTAAGTTGCCGCCTAAATAATAATTAAACTGAATAGTATTCTCGGGTTTACCGGTCTGTGGCATAAACTCTTTACCTTCACCTACACCAACCTCATCTAAGGTTTGTTTAGATATGCCTCTCTCTTTAAACCATTCTATAACTTTAGAATTAACTGGCTTATGTTTTACTTCAGGCATTACATACTCACGCTCGGCTTTGCCTTTACGTTTAAATGTATGTAATTGGTAAGATTTGTCACAGTTATGGCAAGTACCGATACCACGTTCCCAGTCATAAGAAGAGCATTTAGCTTTCTTATTTTCAGGTTTCCTAGAAGACGAACACAGGGGACAAATCCCCTGCGTTTTACCTACTTCTAAGCCGTGCTGATTAAAGGACTCAATTAAGAATCCATTTATTTCTTTATCTTCGACTTGCATTTATTTGATTTAATTAAAATGGTAAATCAGGATCAGCAGCTACTGCTTGTGGTTTATTGTTTTGTGGCTGTTGCTGTTGACCTCCGCCTTCATAAGGTATTTTATCTGGAAAAACACCGTTTGTCCAAACTACTTTACAGTTGCCAAGATACGTCTTAGCTACTTTTGCTTCTCTTTCTTCTTTAGACTGATCGATTATAACAGGTCCTTGATTACCAAATTGATCTGGTTCATCATTTACTGTAATCGTAATAGGTAGGTATTTACCTTTCTTGCCTTCGATTATTTTTGTTTTATCAATTGCATTTAAATTGATACTTGCTTTTATTATTCCTGCCATATTATAGGGTTTTATTTATAAAATAATTGTTAGGATTAAAATCCTCGTTGTTAAAGAACAAATCATATATTTCAGATGCTTTTTCAACCTTTTCAAAGCCTGTTTTGTAAAAGTTATCTGAGCAATCATATATACCAATTTGTCCCGTGTTCTTATCTATAGCCATGAATAACATATCATAGCCAAATAAGTTCTTATATACAAAAGCTTGTGAATCATAGTTATATTTTTTAGCTGACCAATGAAACTTTTCTAAGTCTGCAGTAGTCTTTAAATCAATAACTAATTTTTCATTGTGGTTAACAATATCAGCCTTACCTTTCCACCAGTTGCCTGCTAATTCGCAAACACCAGGAACTTCAAACTCATTGCCTTCAGCATGTATAAGATCACGACAAACTTTATTATTCATCATCTTCTCAACCAACGCTTCGACTTTGTCAACCTCATGTTGTAACAAACAAACTTCTCCATTTGTTATTTCTTTGTAAGCTTTAGTATTACGTGAGCTAGCTTCCACAATTTTAAAATTCTTGATCTTGTCTGGTTCAAGAATAGCAGTGTGGAAGTAGCCTCCGATAAGAAAGTGAGGAAACTGTTCAGATGGCTTTTTAAAGTCAAGTGGATTATTCATTAGTGTTCTTATATCTGAATTAGATATAAAGTTCCTGCCAAACTCACCATAGTAATGTTCATCGTCTTTCAGCTTCTCTAGTATTTCTTTTTTATCTTTCATAATGTAGCTAGCTCTTGTTCTTGCTCTTTTGTTAATTTATATTTAGATTTTATCGCGTTTAATTGACCGCCACTTTTAACATAATCTTTAGCTTTAGCTAATTGTTTTGCTGATATAATAGCTTTTTCGGTAATTGTTTGCTTTTTATTATGACCATTAGTTGCATCAGCATCTTGTGTATCATCAATTAAAAACAAATTACCTAGTGCATATTTCTTACCATAAGAACTAGCTGCACCATATCTCTGTGGCATTTGCATACCTTTCTGATCTAAGTCAACACCAACTACAGCTCTAGATTTAATATCATTTTTACCATCAGATACAGATGCAGTTACTTGCATCACCGGTGGATCAAAAGATATTAGTTCTTCATCAACTGTAACAGTTACATCTAACTCCTTTAAAAAGGGTTTTGTAGCTTCTAGGATGTCTTCAGCAGACCTGAAATAGTACTTGCCGAAAGAGTTAAATCTTGATTTCTTTGATTTAAACTCTGTTTGAATTTTGGTTAATTTTTGGTTTATTGTCATATATATATAATTACAGGTTTATATTATAATTTACAGATAATCAAGCACTTGCGAGTGATCTACGTTATCTATTAACTTGTTTACTGCTTGCTTTTTTAGCTCTGATACTCTCACGTATGCAGACACGCCTTTGATCTCTAAGCCTGCTGCTATATCATTAGCAGACCATTTCTTACCATCAAGGCCATAGCTCTTGTTTAAAACAAATACTTCATCAGAAGTTAGATGTTTGTTTAACAAACTTAATATATAAGCATTAAGCAGTATTTCATTGTAAGGATCTGATTTATCAGGTATTTGATAAACCATATTCTCATCTGATGGATTAGCATCGATACTTAAGAATATACTATTAAAAAACATAGCAACCATCTTCTTATCTTTACCTCCATCTTTACGCATTTCATTTAGCTTGTGTTCAGGTATACGCATTGTTCCTCTATTTATATCAATAGCTCTACGTATTCCACCTCTTATTCTTTTAGCTAAAAAAGATTTTAAAGTTTGTTCTTGATCTTCAGATTGAATAAGTCTCATTCTGTCTATTTTATCTACAGCTTTACACAGTTGAAAGCTACCTTCTTGTATTATATCATTAATCGACATAACACCCGATGCTTCTTGTGAGGTTGCAAATTTTCTAGATATATTTTCTACTAAAGGTAAAAAGATTATTTTAAGTTCTCGCGGTGTGTAATCTACAAATCTTTTAGATTTTATATTTGCAATAGACACTTTAACATCTTCTTTATACCTTACGTAGTTCTTTACATTATACTTTTTCATGTTGTCTGTTTAGTAATTCTTTTTCTCTTTTGAGTTCTTCACCCATGTTTCTATGTATTGTTCTAGCCGTGCAGTTTAAAAGCTTAGCTAATTTATTAATTGTAATTTTACCTTGCTCATGCGTATATAGCATTGCATCGTAAATATCATCTTCATTAACGCTTTTACCTTTACCAGCTATAGTACCTACAATACTTAGTTTTTCACTAGTACTTAAACCAGTACCATCTTTAAATACTATTTTACGTAATCTATTTTTAGGTGGTTGATCAAGATCTTCCATATAGACTTCATAAATCATATTATTTAATATCTGTTCAGGAACTTCAAAGGTTATAAAGCCATTGTTTTCATAACATATATACTCAGACAGGTTTCTAAACTCATCCATTGTTAATTTAGGATTTAAATACCATAAAGTTAATAGATGCCATTTTAATGACTTATAACTATTAATCTTAGCTTTGGTATTAAACAATGAGTAATACCCATAAGTACCATCAGCGTAGTACCAACCCCAGTCGTAACCGGTTGTTGGACTGTCTGAAGAGTACTTACGGTACACTATCCTATTATTATTTAGATATGTTAAGTTACGGTGTGACATTAGCCCCTTACTATATATCCTTAGACCCTAATGTCCCACTTTTTATCTGAGCCTCCAATGTTTTGAAGACCATATCTTCTGCTTCGATGTATTCTTGAAAAGAATTAAATATTTTACTTGAAGTATTCATAATGTTGTTTGTATTTTAGTAATTTATCTCTTTTTGTATCATCAACGTAACCTGTTTTAATTGCCTCATTACATATTTCCATTTGTAATTCAGCCATTCTTTTTGCTACGTATCTTTTATGCCGGAAGCACCGGCGCTTGCTTATAAATTTCTTCATCTTTGTTTGCTACGTTATGTTTTTCTCCTATATAATAGTTCCAATAAGCTTTTACACTACATTCATCTTTAAATTCATCAGGCATACACTGAGGTGGTTGTTTAAATCCATTATAATCTATACCAAATGGCTCTATTTTCAATGCGTCTTCACATTTAGTTATACTTAAATGCTTTTTATTATAT
>Ga0222716_10001625_pt1 | contig 18731 bp, 14 predicted proteins | sample C33_13DmetaG_FD_165044 | JGI IMG/M metagenome (GOLD analysis project Ga0222716, IMG submission 165044) | Estuarine water microbial communities from San Francisco Bay, California, United States - C33_13D | ecosystem: Environmental > Aquatic > Marine > Unclassified | place: USA: California... | reverse complement strand
GTGGAAGTTCAACATTCAACTGTGGGACAATCGATAGCAAGTACGAGAAAGATGGAAAATATTATTTTTCTTTAATTCTGAGTAATACTGGAGGTGGAGACCAAAATGACGCTGGAAGAATTTATGGAGATGTCTTTGTAGAAAAAAATGTTTACCTTTTAAAATCTGTTGGTGACGAACATTGTATTGAAGAAGAATAAATAATCATTAAAAAAAATTAAAATGAAAAAACTAATCTTTACTTTTTTTTTCTTAATAACTATTAATGGTTTCTCTCAAGAGAAATTAATGTCTAATTATGAACTGGCTGCAAAATTTTCTCCTACTAAACTTTCAAAGTTAGTTCATTCAACTTCTGTAAATCCACATTGGTTAAAAAGAGGAGATAAGTTCTGGTATCAGTACAAAACTACAAATGGCTCTAAATACTATATAGTAGATCCCAACAAAAGAACTAAGAAAGAGCTGTTTGATAACGATAAAATGGCAGCATGGCTCACGGAAATAACAAAAGATCCTTACGATGCTAAACACCTGCCAAAGTTTAATTTTAAGTTCATAGAAAATGAAACTGCGATTGAATTTAGGGTAACCTCTAAATATGAGGAAGAAGAAGAAAAAGACAGTCTTGAAAAAGATAAGAAAAATAAGAAAGTTTTTCATTTCAAATATGTTTTAGGAAGCAATAACTTAACCCTAATAAGCAATGACAGAAAACCAAAAGAAAATTGGAAAAAATGGGCAAATATTGCCCCAGATAGTACTATAGTATTTTTCTCAAGAAAGTTCAATTTATATTGGATGGACAAAGCCAATTTTTTAAAAGCTGTAAAGAACGAAAAAGACTCAACTATTGTTGAAAATCAATGGACAAAAGATGGGGTTGAACACTACGGATATGGTGGTTATGGTAGAGGGCTTGATAATGAGGAAATTGAGAAAAAGAAAAATGATAGATTCCCAATAAGAGGATATTGGTCATCTGACTCTAAAAAATTTGTTTTTCAAAGAACAGATAGTAGAGAGATTAAGGATTTATGGGTTATAAATTCTATCGCTAAAAAAAGACCAACGTTAGAAACCTACAAATATCACATGCCTGGTGAAAAAGAGTATTATAAAAGAGAGGTTTTAATTTTTGATATTCCATCAAAAGAAATTAAAAAAGTTGATCTTGATAGTTCTAAGCAGCAGTACATCTCAATTTTTAGTAAGCCCAGAAAACCTTCAGATTATGACAATGATTTTAAGCCTACGCTACTACTTTCCGAAAAAAATAAAATTTATTTTAATACCATAAGCAGGGACCGAAAGAAGCTTGATATCTGCGTTGCTGATTTAAGCTCAGGTAAAGTTAATGTTCTAATTGAAGAAAGAACAAATACTTATTTTTATGAAACTAAACCTGTTTATCTTATAAATAATGAATCTGAAATGATTCACTGGTCGGAAAGAGATGGGTGGGGACATTTTTATAGATATGATTCTAATGGGACCCTAATTAATAGAATTACCTCTGGAAGTTTTCATAGCTTCAATGTTAAACATATTGACTTAAAATCTAATACTTTATATTTTTCTGCACACGGTATAAACAAAACTATGGATCCTTATTACGAACATACTTATAAAGTCTCATTGGGTGGTGGAAAACCCAAAGTACTAAATAGTGGGAATTACAACACTTCAACTCAACCCTCTGATAATCATAAATATTTTGTAAATAACTTTTCAAGAGTTAATACTACTCCTAAATCTGAACTTAGAAACTCGGATGGCTCAGTAGTTATGAGTTTAGAAGAAGCTGATTTAAGTGAGCTATTTAATAGTGGATATCAGTTTCCTGAAACTTTCAAGGCAAAAGCTGAAGATGGAATAACTGACTTGTATGGGGTCATGTACAAACCTTTCAATTTTGATGACAAGAAAAAATATCCTCTTCTTGAATACGTTTACCCTGGACCCCAAACTGAATCTGTAAACAAATCTTTCTCCGTTAGAATGGATAGACTGGATAGAATGGCACAACTTGGTTTTGTGGTTATAACATTAGGCAACAGAGGAGGTCATCCTCACCGATCAAAATGGTACCATAATTATGGTTATGGCAATCTTAGAGATTATGGCTTAGCAGATAAAAAATCTGTGGCAGAGCAGTTGGCAAACAAACACTCTTTTATAGATATCAATAAGGTCGGTATATATGGACACTCAGGCGGGGGATTTATGTCAACAGCTGCTATTTTAGTTTATCCTGATTTTTTTAAAGCAGCATATTCTCAAGCTGGAAATCATGATAATTCAATGTACAATAGCTGGTGGAGTGAAACACATCACGGAGTAAAAGAAGAAATTGCAGATGATGGAAGCTTAAATTATGTTTATGAAATTGAAAAAAATCAATCGTTAGCTAAAAATCTGAAAGGAAAACTTTTTTTAGTAACAGGCGATATGGATAACAATGTACATCCTGGAGCTACAATTAGAGTTGCCAATGCGCTTATTAAGGCAAACAAAAGGTTTGATTTAATGATTTTGCCAACACAAAGACATGGGTTTGGCAATATGTCTGAATACAATTTTTGGTTAAGAGCAGATCACTTTTCTAAACATTTACTAGGATTTGAAAATAACGAGGTCGATATTAAAATGATCAATAAAGATATCCCTAAAAACAAATAAAATTATGGAAACATATGCATGTAAAAAATGTGGAATGTCAGTTAATGCAACTTGTGGGAAATGTGGAATTCCTTTAAAAAATGGACACATTACACTAGATGACGGAACCAAGGTTCAAGTCTCAAAATGCCCTTCATGTGAAGGTAAAATAAAATCTCCTTTATGTTGTGGAGAGGATATGAGCTGTGCTTTATAAAAAAAACTCCATTCCAGTTTTTGCAATATTAAATCCGGCTGAAATCACTTTTTTATATTCACTTGATTCTGAATTTAAAACAGGGTTGGTATGATTAAGATGTATGAAATATACTTTACTTTTTTCAGACCCATCAAGTCCTTCAAAAAGTTTTAGACTTTCAATAATAAATGGATGAGGTATTTCGGAAATATCTCTGTTATTTATCTCTTTTTTATCAAAAAAAGTTCCATCTAAAAAAGCATAATCAACACTTTTTATCATCTCAACAATTGAAACTTCCCATTTTGCCCATTTATCAATATCAGGAATATATAGTGCTTTTTTATGAATACTCTCTATAATATATCCGACGGTTTCAGAATACTCGTCTCTGTGAGGAACTTGAATTGGAGTAAAGCTTAAATTATTGTGTAAGATTACTTTTTCTCTGTTGTAAATTTTATTTAATTTAATATTGTTGAGTTTAACTAGCTGGTTCCAAGGCCCATTATTTAATATGAAATTATAAAATTTAGGCATTAAATACAGTGGAATATTCTTACTATTCAAAGACTCTCTTCCAAAATTTAAGAGTCCGGCATAATGTCCCATGTGCGCATGAGTTAAAAAAATGCCATTTAATTTTTTTGAAGGATCAGCATTACCAATCAAATCTATTAACTGAAAGTTAATATTTGGTGTTGCATCAATGATGTAATTTGTGTCATGTTTTAAATTAGAAACTCCCAAGCTAGAAACTCCAATTCTTGATTTTTTAGATAAAAAATAATTAGAACAGCATTCTTTACTACATCCCATATGAGGAATTCCTCCATCTTGGATAGCACCCAAGACTTTTAGAAGAATTTCACTTGATTTGTTTTCTTTTTCTTTTGAAAAATCAGTACATCCTAGTGAATACATACTCAATAAGATGATGAAAAAATACTTGATTTTAATGTTTAAAGCCATTTGTCGTTACTCAAATAAAGCCTTCAGTTCAGTAGCTTCTTTTGCAGCTAATTTTCCAGCTAAAACTAAACTAAGCTGCCTTCTTCTTAAAGCAGCGTTATATCTACTTTTTTCAAGATCAGTTTCTGGAATAATCTGAGGGACTTCAACTGTTTTTCCTTGCTTATTAAGGGCTACAAAAGTATAGATGGCCTCATTTACTTTTGTCATTTTTGGATTAGTTTTAGTCTGTTTCCAAACATCAATAAATACTTCCATTGATGATTTAAATGCTCTGGAAACTTTTGCTTCTATAGTCAAAATACTGCCTACAGGAACTGGCTCTCCAAAAGCAACATTATTAACAGATGCTGTTACAACAACTTGCTCCGAATGTTTAATTGCAGCAATACTTGCAACCCTATCCATTCTCGCCAACAACTCTCCTCCAAACAAACTGTTTAGACTGTTAGTATCGCCTGGAAGCACCAGATCTGTTTGAACTGTTTTAGAATTTTCAGGTGTTTTTGGTTGCATTATTATTTTTGAGTATTGATGTCAAAAATCCAAGCGTTTTTATTTTCTTTTGCTTGTATCTCTCTCAAACTTGTAACTGCATCATTTCTATCAGAAAATCCATCAAAAGCTACAGGTGTTAGTCCTTTTTCGTTCAATGGTAAAATTCTTGAATCATATCCTTTCTCCTTTAAAGCAGACACAAGGTTTTCTGCATTACTTATAATCCTAAAGGCTCCTGCTACAATAAAGAATTTAGGGGGCTGCCTATTAACTTTAACTGTTAAGGACGGTAAAGAGCCTAAATCAAAAATAGCTTTTTCAACAGTAGATTTAGATTGATCTCTCAAGCTTTGTTCGTATGCTAATTTTTGCTCAATTATATTATTATTAACATTGTAATAAATTGAACCTGCTCCAAAGATCAAACATGCCCAAATAGCAGCTTGCCTAAAAAATTTAGAGGTGCTTTTAAGTTTGATAGTTGGATTAATTGATTTGTCTTGTAGATTTAATTGCTTCACGTTTAATGATGACAATCCAAACGAATCTTTCAAATAGTTTTTAGAATAGTCGGGTTCAAAGACAAATTTTTCTTCACTATTTAGACTTAGCTTTCCAATATCTCTTATAATAAAAGGTTCTTTTCTAAGTATTTCACGAATATTTACAACTTCTTGATGAATTTTTTTTAAAGCTAATTCATATTGAATTTCTAAAGATTCACTTATGTGTTTAGCTAGAAGCCCATCATTTTTTGAAATTTGAGAGTTAAATGAAATCTGTTTTGAGGGCGGATAAAATTTTTCGTTAATTAAATCGTAATGTGCAGATTTGAAGGTTCCTATGAAACTACCCAATCCAGGCACTGTTACACACTCATGATCTAATAATAGTTCGCTAAGATATTTTGATAGTTGCATCTAATCAAAAATACATTTTTTTGATTAAATTCTTAAATAAAATTAATTCTTATTGTAACCTAACTTTTCCCTAACACGATTCAAAACTTCTTGAGCAACTAAATTGGCTTTTTCAGCACCAAGAGTTAATACTTTTTCTAATTCATTTTTATTTGACATGTAATACTCAAACTTCTGTCTTTCTTTAGAAAAATTCGTTAAAATAAAATTTAGTAATTCTTTTTTAGCGTGCCCATAGCCAAAGCCGCCTTTTAAGTAATTGCTTTTTAACTTGTCAACAGAATTTTGATCTGCAATTAATTTATATATTTTAAAAACATTACAGTTTTTATAATCCTTAGGGTCCTCAATTGGAGTACTATCAGTCTGTATGGACATCACTTGTTTTTTCAATTCCTTTTCAGGAAGAAAAATATCAATAGTATTTCCTTTTGATTTACTCATTTTTTCTCCATTTGTACCTTGAACCAACATAGTGTCTTCATTTACTTTCCCTTTAGGAAGCACAAAGGTTTGACCATAAACATTATTAAACCTTGATGCAACGTCTCTGGTCATTTCTAAATGCTGTTGTTGATCCTTTCCAACAGGGACTTGTTCGGCGTCATATAAAAGAATATCTGCTGCCATTAACATAGGATAGGTAAAAATTCCAGCATTTACATCACTTAATCTATCAGATTTATCCTTAAAAGAATGTGCCAAGGTTAATCTTTGGTAAGGAAAATGACATGATAGAACCCATGCTAGTTCGGTTGCCTGAGGAACATCACTTTGTTTATAAAATATTGTTTTTTCAGTATCTAAACCAAACGCTAACCAAGCTGCAGCAGTGGCATAAGTATTGTTTTTAAGAATTTCTTTTTCTTTAATTTGAGTTAAAGAATGCATGTCTGCTATAAATAAAAAAGATTCATTTTCAGGTTTATTTGACATTTCTATAGCTGGGATGATTGCCCCTAAAATATTACCCAAGTGAGGTGTTCCCGTGCTTTGTATTCCTGTTAAAATTCTTGACATTTGTTTAGATTATCAACAAAAGTAATAGTTTTAAAAATTATATCACTCATTTACTTACATTTACAGTCATGATTAGGGTCATAAAAATGTGTTTGTGTGGATTGTATAATGTTTGGTTCTACGCTTTAGCAGCAACAGGCATTATAATTTGTCTTCCTCTTTTTTTTATTTTTAGTTTAAAGGAAAAATGGTATCCTGCCTTTTACTGGGTTGCTCGAAATATTTGGGCAAAACTTATTTTAATAGGAATGGGATTAATCCCAAAAATAGAATTTTCTGAACCACTTATTAAAGGGAAAAACTATATGCTAACAGCAAATCATAAAAGTATGATTGACGTAATGCTTATGCTTCAAATTAGTAAAAACCCTATAGTTTTTGTTGGAAAAAAAGAATTAGAAAGACTTCCTGTTTTCGGATACTTCTATCGAAGAGTTTGTATAATGGTAGATAGAGAAAATTCCAAAAGTAGAGCTGCAGTTTATGGTCATGCCGAACGAAGATTAAAACAAGGATTAAGCTTATGTATTTTTGCTGAGGGTCTTGTAACTTCACCAGATATTAAATTAGCCCCATTTAAAAATGGCGTTTTTAGATTTTCTATACACTATCAAATCCCTATTGTTCCAATGTCATTTTATGACTGTGAAAGAAGATATCCATATCATTTTTCCTACAATTACTTTGTTGGAGGGCCTGGAGTTTTGAGAGCTAAGGTTCACAATCATATAGAGACAAAAGGTCTTAATAATGAAAATATGGAAAGCCTAAAACAAAAAGTTTACGATTTTATGTTGAAAGATCTAGAGCCTATGCTTTAATTGCTTCTACAATTTTAGCTTCAATTTCATCACATAATTCAGGGTTATCCTTTAAAATTGACTTAACTGAGTCTCTTCCTTGTCCCAGTTTTGTTTCTCCATAACTAAACCAAGACCCGCTTTTATCGATTATTTCGTGAGCAACTCCCAAGTCAATAATTTCTCCCATTTTAGAAATTCCTTTTCCGTACATTATATCAAATTCACTGACTTTAAAAGGTGGCGCTACTTTATTTTTAACCACTTTAACCCTTGTTTTATTCCCAAGGACATTTCCGTTAGTATCTTTAATTTGAGTTGATCTTCTAATATCTAATCTAACTGAAGCATAAAACTTTAGTGCATTTCCACCAGTTGTTGTTTCGGGGTTCCCAAACATAACTCCAATTTTTTCACGCAACTGGTTAATAAACATTACTGTACAATTAGTTTTACTAATATTGGAAGTCAACTTTCTTAGGGCTTGAGACATCAATCTTGCATGTAATCCCATTTTAGAATCACCCATCTCACCTTCAATTTCACTTCTTGGGGTTAATGCTGCTACTGAATCAATAACTATTATATCAATAGCCCCAGATCTTATTAAATTATCTGTGATTTCTAGTGCTTGTTCTCCATTGTCAGGTTGTGAGATTATTAGCTCATCAATATTAACTCCTAAATTTTCTGCATAAAATCTATCAAATGCATGTTCTGCATCAATAAATGCTGCTATTCCACCAGCCTTTTGGCACTCTGCTATTGCATGCAATGTTAAAGTAGTTTTTCCTGAAGATTCTGGCCCATAGATTTCAATGACCCTTCCTTTTGGATACCCCCCGACACCAAGTGCGCCGTCTAATGTTAGCGATCCGCTTGAAATAGCCTCAACTTTTTCTACTTCGGAATCTCCCATTTTCATTACAGTTCCTTTGCCGTAAGTTTTGTCTAATTTATCTAGAGTTAACTGTAATGCTTTTATTTTAGAATCTTTCTCTTTGCTCATAAAAAATTGGAATTAATTAACTTATCTAAAGTACAATATATTTAAATTATGTCATAGAATAATTAGAAGCATTTTTATCCTAATTTTTAAAATATTACTTTCGCCTTTTGTATTAAATGTAATGCAACTTTATAATAAACTTAGCGCAAAAGAAAGGGCTGAATTAATTGAGAATGCAGGTGATAAAAGAATTACATTATCATTCTACAAATACCATTTAATTTCAAACACCTCTTTGTTTAGAGATTATCTTTTTCAAATGTGGGAATGCTTGGATGTTTTAGGAAGAATTTATATCGCTTCAGAAGGTATCAATGCTCAACTATCTATGCCTTCACAAAATTTTGAGAAGTTTAAAAATAATTTAGATAATATAAACTTCTTAAAAGGAATTAGGCTTAATGTTGCCATTGAACAAGATGATTTTTCATTTTTAAAGCTAAAAGTCAAGATTAGAAGAAATATAGTTGCTGACGGGTTGAAAGAAAATAGTTTTGATCTTTCTAATACGGGCAAACATGTTGATGCAAAAGAATTTAACTCTCTTGCGGAAAATCCAAACACTTTACTGATTGATATGAGAAATCACTATGAAAGTGAAATTGGTCATTTTGAAGGTGCTATTCTCCCTGATGTAGATAGCTTCAGAGAATCCTTACCGATAATTGAAAAAAAATTTGAAAAAGAAAAAAAAACAAAAAATATTTTAATGTATTGTACGGGAGGAATTCGATGCGAAAAAGCTAGTGCATTTCTTAAGCACAAAGGATACGATAATGTATATCAACTAGAAGGGGGTATAATTGAATATACCAGACAAGTAGATGAGGAAAAAATACAGAACAAGTTTTTAGGTAAAAATTTTGTTTTTGATCATCGAAGAAGTGAAAAAATTTCAAATCAAATAATTGCAAGCTGTCACCAATGTGGAGAAAAATGTGATAAACACGTGAATTGCGAAAACGAAGCGTGTCATTTGCTTTTTATTCAGTGTCAAAATTGTGCGATAAAATTTGAAAACTGCTGCTCTGATAAATGTGCAAAAATAAATTCCCTCCCTTATGAAGAGCAAAAAAAACTAAGAAAGGGTAAAAAAAATAGTAATAAAATTTTTAAAAAAGGACGATCTGATGTTTTGAAATTTAAAAAAACATCCTCTTGATAATATGAATAGAATTCATAATTAATTAACTTTAAATTCTAACAATAAAAAATTATGAGCTGCAATAGCTGTTCTTCTTCAAATGGTGCACCAGCAGGCTGTAAAAATAACGGTACTTGCGGAACCGATGGATGCAATAAGCTTACTGTTTTTGATTGGCTTGAAAATATGGAGCCAATTGGTGAAGAGTTAACCTCAAATATATTTGAAGTTAGATTTAAAAATGGAAGAAAACAATACTATAAAAACTCAAAAGATTTAGGCATAACTGTTGGTGACTTAGTGGCTGTAGAAGCGGAAAGAGGTTATGACGTAGGTTTTATTACTCTTAAAGGGGGGCTTATCCCAATACAGCTAAAAAGAAAGAAAATAAATCCAACTACAACTGAATTTTTGAGCATTCTAAGAAATGCATCTGAAAAAGATATTGAGAAATGGGAAAACTCTAGAAACAAAGAAGAAAATATAAAAAAGAAATCCAGGGAGCTAGCTATTTCATTGAATCTAAAAATGAAAATTTCAGATGTAGAGTATCAAGGAGATGGTTCAAAAGCTACATTTTATTATACTGCTGCAGGGAGGGTTGATTTTCGACAATTGATAAGAGACATGGCTCGAGAATTTAACACAAGAATTGAAATGAAACAGATTGGGCTTAGAGAGGAAGCCTCCAGATTAGGAGGAATAGGTTCTTGCGGAAGAGAATTGTGCTGCTCTACCTGGTTAACAGATTTTAGATCTGTTACTACTTCTGCTGCAAGATATCAGCAACTATCCTTAAACCCTCAAAAATTAGCAGGACAATGTGGAAAACTAAAGTGTTGTCTAAACTATGAGTTAGATTTTTACCAAGAAGCATTAAAAGATTTTCCTAAATCAAATACAAAACTTTTAACAGAGAAAGGATTAGCATACTGTCAAAAAATAGATATTTTTAAAAAAACCTTGTGGTTTGTTTATAAAAATGACAGTATAAACTGGCATAAGATCAGCGAAGAAAATGTCAAAAAAATTTTAAAAATAAATCAATCTGGGAAAAAAATTGACAACCTTGAGGACTATACAATTTCTGAAATAATTCCTGATATTAATTTTGAAAACGTTGTTGGTCAAGACAGTTTGACTAGATTCGATAAAAAAAAGAATAAAAGAAAATTTTCCAAAAGAATATAACTTTATGTTAAACAGAATATGGATTATAATACTTCTTTTAAATTTCAGCTCGTGTAATAATACTGAATTTTTAAAATTTCATGACTTTAAAAATGGTTGGGACAAAAATGACGTTTTAACTTTTAATTTTCCTAAGACAATTGAACCTAAAACAAAAGATATTTTTTTTATTTTGAGACACAATAATGACTATCCCTATTCAAATATTTTTTTAATTACTGAGCTCCAAGACCCAGCAAATCAAGTTCTAATAGACACTTTTGAATTTAAATTAGCTCAAACAAATGGGAAATGGCTTGGAGATAAAAAAATAAGTGTAATTGAACATAAGCTTTTATTTAAAAAAAGTCTAGAACTGGATGAAAATGATTTTTCATTAAAGGTTAGAACTTCAATGAGGTCAAATAATCAGTCAAACGAGATTGAAAAACTTGATGGAGTTATTAATTTTGGAATACTAATTGATTAATTAAATGAGTAAGAAAAAAAGTTCTATGCCAAAAAAATATAAACTTTATTTATATGGGTTCTGGGTCATATTTTTCTCAGGAATAATTGGTTTAACAGGAATGTTTTATTCGGCATCTCAGGGCTATTTAGGTGAAATGCCTGATTTTAGACAGCTTGAAAATCCTAATACCAATTTAGCAACTCAAATTATATCATCAGACAATAAAGTTTTAGGTAAATTTCATTTCGGAGAAAATAGAATTCCTGTTCAATTTGATGACTTACCTAAAAATTTAGTAGATGCTTTGATTTCAACAGAAGACGAAAGATTTTACAGTCATTCTGGAATTGATTTTAAAGCAACCCTAAGAGCTATTGTGTTTTTGGGCAAAAGAGGCGGAGCAAGCACTATCTCTCAACAACTTGCCAGGCAACTTTTTGTTGGAGTTAGATCCAAAAATATTTTTGAAGCTCTTTCTCAAAAATTTAAAGAATATGTTATTGCAGTTAGGTTAGAAAGACAGTATACAAAACATGAAATCATATCAATGTATTTAAACATTTATGATTTTGGATATAATGGAGACGGAATAAAATCGGCATCAAGCATTTATTTTGACAAAGAGTTGGATAGCCTAAATATTGAAGAGTCGGCAACGCTAGTTGGAATGCTTAAAAACTCTTCTTACTACAACCCGTTAAGGCGTCCAAAACTTGTTAAAGAACGAAGAAATGTTGTTTTTAATCAAATGAAAAAAAATGGTCATTTAGATCAAAAAACCGTTGATTCTCTAAAGCAAATTCCGCTATTAATTAATTATACTCCTCAATCTCATAGGGAAGGTCTTGCTACATATTTTAGAGCATACCTTCAAAATTTTATGAAAGAGTGGACTACTCAAAACCTAAAGTCTGATGGAAGTAAATATAATATTTATCTTGATGGGTTAAAAGTTTACACTACTATAAACTATGAAATGCAACAATACGCTGAAGAGGCTGTAAAGCTTCATATGGCAAATCTTCAGGAGGAGTTTTTTAGACAGAATACACCTGAATTAAATCCAACTGCTCCCTTTTTAGATCTTGAGTCTGAAGATTCTATAAAAATTTTTAAAAATGCGATGAAACGTTCTGAAAGATGGAGAAAAATGAAAGTAAGCGGAAAATCAGAAGAGGAAATGTTTCAAGTGTTTGAAAAAGAGGTTCCAATGACAATTTTTTCTTGGAAAGGGGATATTGATACCATTATGAAGCCCATAGATTCTATCCGTTACTACAAGCATTTTATGCAAGCCGGAATGATGTCAATGGAACCGCAAACAGGCCATGTAAAAGCCTGGGTTGGCGGAATTAATTATAAGCATTTTCAATACGATCACGTAAAACAAGGTAAAAGACAAATAGGTTCAACTTTTAAGCCATTTTTATATGCTACTGCAATTGATCAGTTAAAGCTATCTCCATGCGACTCGCTTCCTGATGCAATTTATTGTATTGAACCAAATAAGTTTGGGAATCCCGAGCCGTGGTGTCCAACTAATTCTAGCGATAAGTACGGAGGTTTTAGAACTTTAAAAAATGCATTGGCTAATTCAAAAAACACAATTAGTGCTCAATTAATGGATAAAGTTGGGCCTAAGCCTGTTGCTGACCTTGCTAGAAATTTAGGAATAGAATCTTACGTTCCTGATGTTCCTGCAATTGCCCTTGGGACTCCAGATTTAAGTGTTTTTGAAATGGTAGGAGCATATGGTGCTTTTGCAAATCAAGGTATTTATGTGAAACCTACCATGATTACAAGAATTGAAGATAAAAATGGAAGTCTTTTATATCAGTCTGTTCCTGAAACTAAAGATGTTATTAGTGCTGAATCTGCCTATGTCACTGTTAATTTGTTAGAGGGTGTAACGAAATTTGGATCAGGAGCTAGGTTAAGACATAATATTCCAGAAGAAGATAGAAACCCAGTATACAGGGATGTTGTTACCGGCTATCCTTATAGTTTTGATAATGCAATTGCTGGTAAAACTGGAACTACTCAAAATCAAAGTGATGGTTGGTTTATGGGGATGGTGCCTAATTTAGTAACAGGCGTGTGGGTAGGCGCTGAAGACAGAGCAACTCATTTTGAAACTATTGCTTATGGACAAGGAGCAACTATGGCGCTTCCAATATGGGGAATGTTTATGAAAAAATGTTATGAAAATGAAGAATTAGGAATCTCCAAAGAAGATTTTTTAGCTCCTGAAGACCTTTCAATCCCTATAGATTGTGAAGCTATTGCCCCTATCGAAAACAATTCTTCTGAAGCTGACGATCTAAAAGGACTAGGATTATAAATTATTTGTAACTTGAATATGTGAATTCAAGGTTACTTTCATTAGATTTTTTTAGAGGACTAACAATCGCTGCTATGATAGTAGTGAATGATCCTGGAAGCTGGTCTTATGTTTATCCTCCACTAAGACATGCAGAATGGCATGGGGTTACACCTACTGATTTAGTGTTCCCCTTTTTCTTATTTATTGTTGGGGTTTCAATTGTTTTAGCTCTGTCAAAAAGGAAGCAAACAGATTCTTCTATTTATTTCAAAATCATTAAAAGAAGTATTATCATTTTTGCAATTGGTTTATTCTTGGCGCTATTCCCAAATTTTGATTTTGAAAATCTTAGGGTTGCTGGAGTCCTTCAAAGAATTGCACTCGTTTATCTTTTTGGCTCAATAATCTATCTCAACTCCACATTTATAATTCAAGTTTGGCTTGGAATTATTCTTCTGATGGTTTATTGGGTATTTATGACTTATATTCCTTTTGGAGATTCAATTGCCGGTACGCTTGAACCTGGAAATAACTTTGCTGCTTGGGTTGATCGGTTTATCACACCTGGAAGAATGTATCAAAAAACTTGGGATCCTGAAGGTTTTTTTAGCACAATTCCAGCCATAGCATCAGGAATATCAGGGATGTTCTGTGGTCATCTACTTTTAAATCAATCCAAAGATTTGAAAGATAAAATCATTCTAATTTTTGTTTCCGGATTCAGCGCAATGTGTTTAGGATTGTTGTGGGACTATAGTTTTCCTATGAATAAACACATTTGGACTAGCTCTTATGTATTGTTTAGCTCTGGTCTTGCAATGTTATTTTTAGCTACTTGTATTTGGGTTATTGATATTAAAAACAAGACCAGGTTTTTTCATTTCGGAATTGTTTTTGGGTCTAATGCAATATTTGCATATGTGTTACATTCAATGCTTTGGAGGCTTTTTCAAATTCCTGTTTTTAATGAAAAAGGTATTCAACAAAACTGGATGGATTTTGGAATTTCAACGGGTTTTGATCCGCAATTAATTTCACTTATTTGGGCTCTATTTTACACCTTTTTTATCTATCTAATTGTTAAAGAAATGTATAAACGAAAGATTTTTATAAAAATTTAGTCTTATGAAAAAAATATTTACTCAAATTCTCATTCTTACATCATTAATTTCTTTTAGCCAAGATTATGGAAATAAAGTTGATGCAATGAACTTATGTTCTGTGCTTCAAACTAATAGTTTTTCTGAAAATATTGATGCTGAAAAAGGACTAGATAGAATTCTAAGTGTTATAGGTGCTTCTAAAAGAACCTTTATAATTCAACCTTGTGACAACATAAATAATGCTATTGCAACATCAATTAAAGGAGTTAGATATATTCTCTATGATAGAAAATTCATGAACTCTATTTCCAACCAAAATAATTGGTCAAATTTATTTATTCTAGCACATGAGGTTGGCCATCATATAAACGGTCATAGTCTAGATTTAGTTCTTTATGCAACGGATGCTATCGAGCCTGAAAGTTTAGCAATAAAAAGGCAACAAGAAATTGAAGCAGATGAATTTGCAAGCTTTGTGCTTGCAAAACTAGGAGCTCCAATCGAAAAGGTAAACGAGATAATAAAAAGAGTTTCATCCCAAGAAGATGACAGCTATAAAACCCATCCTAACAGAGAAAAGAGATTAAGCGCTGTGTTAAAAGGATATACTCGAGCAAATAAAATACTACAAAATGAGGGTGAGAATATTTCAAAAACAGAAATTAGCAAACCATCTTCAAATAATACATTTAATGCATTAATTAATGATAAAATTATTGAAGAATATGAAACATATGTTTTTACGAAATCTTCATTTGGTGAAATTGTTTTGGATACAAATTCTGATTTCAAAATAGCTAACTTTTATTTTGAGAACAAAAAACAAAACCTTTTAATTGAAAGTAACTCCAACAAATTCAATAGTAAACAAAAGTTTTTAATTAAAAACCTTAGTTTAGGAGATGGATACGCAATTAAAATAAAAAAGATTATCGATTTAAATGGAAAAATGTTAGATGATGAATTTTTCTTTTTTATCAAGTTAATACCTGAATATGAAAAAATTACAAATGGATTTTCGCCATATAAATCAATTTATGGTGAAAATATTTATGATGATTATTCTAAACATAGAATACAAATAAAAACCTCGTCGATAAAAGATGCTGTTATTTTGTTAATTAATATCGAAACAGGTTTACCAATCAGGAATGTCTATGTCAATAAAGGTACAAATTATACAATGTCTAACATTCCTCCCGGCAAGTATACTGTTAAAACCTATCAAGGAAATTACTGGAATTCAGAAATTATAAAAAATGGCATCAAAGGAGGTTTTCAGCTTGACGAAATTTATGCCGAAGACTCTGATCCAAACGATATATGGGTATTAAGAAGAAATACTACTGGAGGCGGTTCTTTTACTTTATATTCAAAAGAGGGTGGTAATTTAGAAACAAAAAATATCTCACGTCAAGAGTTTTTTACAAAATAATTAAACTTATTTTATAAGTGTAAAACTACCGTTTTTACTGAACTCTTCATCAGTGTGAGTTGTGCCAGTTACTTGGTAAAAATAATTTCCGTTTTCAGCTTCCATGCCTTTAATTCTTCCATTCCATCCTATCATCTCATTTGCAGTTGTTTCTTCTGAATAAATTAAAGTTCCCCACGTATCATATATGCCAATATTGATACTCTTAAATCCATAATATATCGGTCTGAACACATCATTAAAATTATCATTGTTAGGTGTAAAAGCATTAGGAATAACAATTTCGTATGGATCACCAACATAAATTGTTTTAGTAATTGAATAAGAACATCCTAAAATAAACTCAACAGTTAATGTCACATCGTATTCACCTCTTCTAGAATAAGTATGTACGGGGTTTTCTTCATTCGAAGTGTTCCCGTCTCCAAAATCCCAGCTAACATTAGTGTATTCTTCAGAGGATAAATTGGTAAATGTTATTGGATCGTTGACCGCTAACGCTCCGTAAGTTTGCAAGTAGAAAGAATCATATTCAAACTCTGGAGATCCTATTACTGGAGTTGTCACATCAAAAACTAAAGATTCAGAACATCCTAAAAAGTCTGTTACCGTCACTTGATAGGACCCTTCAATTTTGGTGTCCATAATTTCATTATTACTACCAGTAACAAGTCCGTTTGACCATTCTATTGTATAAGGAGCAACCCCTCCGAGCACCGTTACAATATTTTTTTGATATACTTCTTTAGTTTCACATATAGCAAAAAAGTCAGATTGTAAACTAATCTCTAAATCCTCTTGTCTATTAATTGAAAATTCTTTTTCAGCAGTACAGCCTTTACTATCAGTGATTTTAACTGAATAATTGTTTGCTAGTAAATTTGAAACATCTTCTGTAGTTGCTCCATTTGACCATAAAAAAGTGTAAGGAAGATTTCCTCCTGAAACCTGCAGGTCTATACTTCCACTCTCTGGGTTGTCACAGTCAATGGCATCAGTTATAACACCTGCTATGGAAATTTCTTTAGGTTCAATAATAACAAAATCCTCTTGAATTTCACATCCAGAACCGTCAGTAATTAAAACCGAATATAAGCCTGGTGATAAATTATTTCTTACTTGACCTGCAGAAGAATCATCTGTCCAATTAAAACTTATTGGAGCTACACCTCCTTCAAAATTAAGCTCAATAGAGCCGTCATTAGCACCAAAACAAGACACTGGAGTGACGATTGGATTTACATCAAATAATGGAGCATTAAGTATTTCAATATCTCTAATTTCGATACATCCATTAGAATCTGTTATAGTTACTTGATATATGCCTGCTGAAAGATTTTGTCTAAAATCTCCGTTACCAAAATCATCCCAGTCATAACTGTAAGGAGCAACTCCTCCTGAGGGAGTTACTTTTATTGATCCATCATTAGAATCATAACAGTTTAAATCTGTTTTATCAATTTGAATCACTAAATCCTCAGACTGAGTAATTTCAGTTGAATATGTAGCTATACAATTATTAGCATCCGTAACTGTCAAATCATATAAACCAGCTGGAATATTCGATAGATCTCCATCTTTAAATACATTACCAACATTTCTGTCGTAAACATTTCCAAAATTATCTTTCCAAACATAGTTATAAGGAAGAGTTCCACCAGTAACTGAAATATCAATTTTTCCTGTACTATCATCATGACATAAAACATCAACTTTTTCATCTAAAGATATCTCAAGAGTATCAGGTGTAGTTATCGTATAAATATATTCAAAAGTATTGCAACCGTCTCTAAGGATTAACTTGTAATTACCAGGTGCTAAACCACTTTGATCTTGATTACCTTGTTGAATTCCACTACCATTTTCGGTCGACCATTCGTATGTATAATTTCCTGTTCCTCCTGTGACAGTTATGTTAATTTCACCATCATTGTCACCGTTACATGTAATATTCTTAGTTGAATCTAAATTGTATGTTAATGGAGGGGATTGAGTAATAGTAAATGATTTGGTTATTTCACAATCATTTATATCTTTTGCTACAACTGTATAGGTTCCAGGCCCTAAACCAGTTTGATCTTCTGCGGATGAATCTAAACCACTTCCATCCAGAGTAGTCCATGAATAAAAGTACGTAAATTGATTTGAAGAACCACCTCCACCAGTAACTGTAATATCAATTATACCATCAGCAGCACCATTACAAGTAATATCAGTTGTTAAGCCTTCAAGTCCTAAAGGATTATTTGGTCCTTTTATTTCTTTTATTGCGGTTGTTTTACTAGCTCCGTTTGCATCAGTAATAGTAATTGTGTACGAGCCTGCAGTTAGATTCGTAAAAGTGTATGTCAAATTAGAAATGTTCTGAAAAGACTGACTGTAATTTTCGTTTAGATATGTAGTTCCGTTTATTGAATAGACATATGGAGCAATTGACCCTTGGGTTATGTCAACTTTTATAGAAGCTGTTGAATCTCCATAACAAAAAACATCGTTTTTATAGGCATCATTGTCTAATGAAATTAAAAGTTCTTTAGGTTCAATTAAGGTGTATTCTTTATTTATAACACATCCATTTGTGTCTGTTACAATGACCGAATATGTTCCTGCTGTAAGAGAATTTTGATCTTCACTGTTAACTGAAAGACCTGAACCGTCTAATGTTGACCAAACATATGTGTAATTTGAGGTTCCACCTGAAACAGAAATATTAATTGAACCATCATTTTCACCAGCTTCACTTATTTGAAATCCATTGTAATCAGAAATGACTTCATCAATATTTAAAATATTTGGTTCAATAATTTCAATCTCCTGGGTAATTGAACATCCGTTGTCGTCCGTTACAACAACAGAGTAAGTTCCTGCACTTAGCCCAGATTGATTTTTATTGGTTGGACTTAAACCGCTTCCGTTATTAGTAGACCAAGAATATGAGTAAGAAGATCCCGTTGCTAAATAACCACCTGAAACATTCAAATCAATTGTACCGTCGGTTGATTCTT
>Ga0222716_10001621_pt1 | contig 18762 bp, 23 predicted proteins | sample C33_13DmetaG_FD_165044 | JGI IMG/M metagenome (GOLD analysis project Ga0222716, IMG submission 165044) | Estuarine water microbial communities from San Francisco Bay, California, United States - C33_13D | ecosystem: Environmental > Aquatic > Marine > Unclassified | place: USA: California... | reverse complement strand
AAGTGCGCCAAGATCTTTTTGACCATCAGGCTGAGGCGGGCATGGGTCACATCGAGCTAGCTAGATGGGCTGACGCCATTGTTATCGCGCCGGCTAGCGCTGACTACATAGCCAAACTAAGTAAAGGTTCAGCGGATGACCTGAGCACCGCAATTTGCCGAGCATCGGAAGCTCCTATGTTGATAGCGCCCGCTATGAATCAGCAGATGTGGGAGAATAGCTTTACAAAAGAAGCGCTAGATGTGCTTTCGGAGAAAGGTTTTTGTGTTTGCGGCCCCGATTCTGGAAGCCAAGCGTGTGGAGAGGTAGGTTTGGGGCGTTTAGTCGAAGCCGAAATCCTCATTGAAAGTATTGCGAGTCTGTTTAATTCTGGTTCGTTGGCGAAGCTTAGGGTAATGGTGACCGCAGGACCCACCAGAGAGTATATAGATCCGGTCCGCTACCTTACTAATCAAAGCTCCGGAAAAATGGGCTATGCGCTAGCGCGAGCAGCCTGTGAGGCCGGTGCTAATGTGATATTAATATCTGGGCCAACAAACTTAGAGCCTCCTCAGGGCGTAGGTGTAGAATACATTAGCTCTGCCAAGGAGATGGCGAGCTCGGTGAGTGAGGGTATTGGGGAGATCGACATTTTTATTGGCTGCGCTGCGGTTTCGGATTATCGTCCCGAGGCGGTAAGTGATCAAAAAATAAAAAAAAGTGACTCCACTTTATCTTTAAAGCTAATACCTAATAAGGACATTCTTTCTGGAGTTGCCGGATTAACTAATGCGCCTTTTACAGTCGGATTTGCTGCCGAAACAGAGGAGCTAGAAAGATTCGCTAGAGATAAAATGACTAAGAAAGGCGTTGACATGATCGCGGCAAATCTGGTTGATAAAGATGGCTTGGGTTTCAATAGTGATGATAATGAAGTAACTGTTTTTTGGGAAAACGAGTCATACGTTTTGGAAAAGCAGCCTAAAGAACAGCTCGCACGCAAATTAGTAACTTTGATATCAAGAGTTTATCAGAAAAATCCCTGATCAGAGCGAATGACAGTTTCATTGAGTAAGCGAGCACTTACATTTCTTCTCTGAATTGTGCTAAATTACGTGCTATGAGTGATAAAAACAAATCCCTAACTGCAGACGTTTTGACGGCGGCTTTGCCGTATATCCAGAGATATCAAGGACAGACGATAGTTATAAAGTACGGTGGTAATGCAATGCTTGACGATAAGTTAAAGTCGAGTTTTGCTAGGGATATCGTACTGATGAGCCTGGTCGGTATTAAGCCTATTGTTGTTCATGGCGGCGGTCCGCAGATTGCGGAGCAGTTAGAACTGCTTGGGAAAGAGTCTGTTTTTGTTGAGGGAATGCGCGTCACCGATACCGATACAATGTCGGCAGTTGAAATGGTTCTGGGTGGTTCCGTCAATAAAGAAATTGTACAGCGTCTGAATGTTCATGGTGGAAGGGCCGTTGGTTTGACCGGTAAAGATGCATCATTAATACAGTCCGAAAAGTTAATTTTGGATGTTGAAACAGTTCCATCGGTAGATCTTGGTCACGTAGGGAAGGTGGTAGCAGTAAATGATGAAATTCTTCGATTACTCTCTAAAAGTAGCTATATACCGGTAATTGCTCCTATTGGGTTCGATAAATCAGGAAATTCTTACAATATAAATGCTGATGTAGTAGCAGGTAAAATTGCTGAGGTACTTGGCGCAGAAAAACTGATTTATTTAACTAATACGCCTGGACTGTTGGATAGTAGTAAAAATCTTCTTACCGGTTTAAATGCGAGCCAGGTGAAAGAGCTCATCAATACTGGTGTGGTTCACAGTGGGATGTTGCCCAAAATCAATAGCGCCCTAGAGGCGGTCGCAGGTGGTGTCAATCGGGCACATATTATTGATGGCCGAGTAGATCATGCGGTACTGCTGGAATTGTTTACCGACGATGGGGTTGGAACGTTGATAGAATGAATGTGAAAAAAAAGCGTCGATTGCAGATCTTAGAGACTTTGGCGACAGAGTTGGAATCTAAGCCGGGGTCTAAAATAACCACCGCGACTCTTGCTAAGGCGGTAGGAGTGTCCGAAGCTGCGTTATACAGACATTTTGCGAGTAAGGCGCAAATGTTTGAGGCGCTAATTGAATTTGCCGAAGATGCGGTATTCGGGCTTTTTAATCAAATCATGCGTGAGGAGAAGGATGCTATTACGCGATGCCACCAATTAGCTTTTGTTATGCTCAGATTTGCCGAAAAAAATCCTGGAATAGTGCGTGTTTTAATGGGTGATATTTTAGTTGGAGAGCATGAGAGGTTGAGGCAGCGAGTAGGACGATTTTTTGCTAGGATTGAGACCCAATTCAAGCAGGTATTGCGGGAACACAGCTTGAGTGATGGGGAAGAGGCAGAAATAGAGCAAATCCTGTTTCAAGCTCAAATTCTGGTCAGCATACTCCGAGGGCGACTAAATAGATTCGTAAGTGAAGATTTTAAGGAATCCCCTGCTTCCTATTGGAATGAGAATTGGGTACTTATAAAAAATGGGCTGTTCGGATAAGTCAATTTAGCTTATATGCCGTAATCTTTTTGATACTGTCTGATGGCTTGTATATTTTCAGTATACCCTTTCGTATCTCTAACAAATTCTATAATATCCGCTAAAGAAATTATGCTAATGACTGGTACATTGTGCCGAGTAGCCACCTCTTGTATCGCAGATAAATGGCCACTTCCTTTCTCTTGTCGGTCTAATGCGACACAGATGCCGGCCAGCTTGGCGCCACTTTCGGAAATTAGCTGATGTGACTCTCTCACAGAAGTTCCTGCCGATATCACATCGTCGATAATTAACGCCTGTCCAGCTAGGTCCGCACCAAAAGTAATACCCCCTTCTCCGTGATCTTTTGGCTCTTTTCTATTAAAGCAGAAGGAAATATCGATGTTATATTCATTAAACATTGCGATAGCAACGGCTGAGGCTATTGGAATTCCCTTGTATGCCGGGCCAAAAAGTATTTCAAACTCTAGGTCATGGTCTATTATTGCGCTTGCATACGCTTTTCCTAGCAGTGCTAGGGTCGAGCCGGTATCGAAATTTCCGGTATTAAAGAAATATGGACTTTTTCGTCCTGATTTTAGCGTGAAGTCTCCAAATTGGAGTACGCTGCTATCTAACGCGGCGGTGATGAAATCTTTTTTATATTGCTTCATTTCTATGGTTGATTGATGAATTTATGATACTGATATAATGATATATCTTACGTTCCAATAGTAAAGGTAAAATAAGGGCGGATATAAAAATGCGAGTCATCAGTGCTAATTTAAACGGGATACGATCGGCTCATGGTAAAGGTTTCTATCGATGGTTAGCGCGGCAGAGGGCCGACTTCGTTTGTTTACAGGAGACGAAGGCACAACCAGATCAGTTAAGTAACGCGATACTAAACCCTAAAAATTGGTATACAAATTTTGAGTCGGCTGAGAAAAAAGGTTACAGCGGCGTCGCTTTGTTTTCGAGGCTTCAGCCGGATAGGGTTATACGAGGTTTGGGTGACCGAGAACTTGACCTTGAGGGACGTTATTTGCAGATAGATATCGGTAATCTTTCTGTGGCATCTGTTTATTTTCCGTCTGGATCCTCAAGTGATCTTAGACAAGAGACGAAGTTTAGATTTATGGATATTTTCGATCAAAAACTTCGTGACGCTAATAAGCAGGGAAGGAATTATATTTTCTGTGGCGATTGGAATATTGCCCATAAAGAGATTGATCTGAGAAATTGGAAAGGGAATAAAAAGAACTCTGGATTTCTACCTAAAGAGCGAGCGTGGTTAGATAGAGTCTTTGGTAAGTTAGATTATATTGATGCTTTTAGAGCAGTAGAAAAGCGCGAAGGACAATACACTTGGTGGTCTAATAGGGGTAACGCTTACGCAAACAATGTTGGGTGGCGGATAGACTATCAGGTGGTTAGTAGGACGTTGGAAGATAAAATTACCAAAGCGAAGGTTTATAAGATGAAGCGTTTTTCGGACCATGCTCCTTTGATTGTTGACTATGATTGTGAAGTGCTAAGTTTTTTATGATAGTGATTGGTTAATTTTATAGACTGCGATCTCTGCACGCAGGTTTGGAAATAATGGCATGCCTATTATTTTCTCATGTTGAGCATTCAGCGTGGCTCTTTCCAATATGCCGATATTGCGTGTCTTACACAGCTCATCAAAATCTTTCACAGTGCACATGTGAATATTAGGAGTGTCGTACCATGAGTGCGGAAGGTGTTTTGTTACGGGCATCTTGCCAAGGGCTAATTGCAACCTACACTTCCAGTTTCCCATATTGGGAAAGGTGATAATGCCCTGCCCTCCAACCCGGAGCATATCATCGATAGTTTGATGAGGATGGTGCACCGCTTGTATAGTCTGCGACATGATTACATAGTCGAAAGAATCATCTTCAAAGTCATTTAGTCCATCATCTATGTTAGACTGAATAACGTTCACACTATGATCAACACATGCCTTAATATTATCTGTATCTATTTCTATCCCATAACCTATTACCTGTTTTTCTTCTCGAAGTGCCGCAAGAAATGCGCCATCACCACAACCTAAATCCAGTACTTTAGAGCCATTTTCAATCCAATCGGCTATAAGAGTGAGCTCTGGTCGCAACTCTGAGATCTTCATGATATGCAAATACCTCGAAAATACTTCGTTAATATTTGATGATAATCTGGGATTGGCAGAAGGAAGGAGTCGTGTCCAAATTCTGATTCTATCTCGCAATAGCTGACATCTTTGTTTGAGTAAAGAAGTGAACGAACAATTTCTCTAGAGCGTGCGGGAGAAAATCTCCAGTCGCTGGAGAAAGAGATGACTAAAAACCGAGCAGACGCGCTAGCCATTGTTTTTCTTAAATCATCGCCGTGGTTTTGTGCTGGATCAAAGTAGTCTAGCGCACGAGTCATCAATAAATATGTATTAGCATCAAATCTATTAACAAATGCATCTCCTTGATATTGTAAATAGGACTCAACCTCAAACTCAGCGCCAAAACTGAAACTTGTATTCGTATCCGTACGTTCCCGCCCAAACTTGGCGCGCAATCCGTCGTCCGATAAATAGGTCATATGACCTATCATTCGGGCCAATTTAAGCCCGTCAGTAGGCGCAGTATTTTTTTCATTGTAGTGGCCATTGTTGAAATTCGGGTCTGCCAAAATAGCTTGCCTCGATATTTCGTTGAATGCGATATTTTGGGTTGAAAGCTTAGAGGCTGCTGCTATTACGATTGCGTTACGCACACGATTTGGATAGGCCACGGACCACTGTATGGCCTGCATACCACCGAGACTACCACCCATAACTGCAGCCCAAGACTTTATTCGTAGCTCATCTGCAAGTTTGGCTTGACTTTCAACCCAGTCGCGAACTGTGACAATGGGAAAGTCTGGTCCGTAGCATTTACCACTAGATGGGTTTTTAGAAAGCGGTCCGGTAGATCCCCCGCACCCACCAAGATTATTGGGACAAACGACGAAAAATTTATTTGTATCGAGTGGTTTATTTGGCCCGATACAGTTGTCCCACCAACCTGGTTTGCGATCGTCAATCTGATTGTAGCCTGCGGCATGATGATCTCCAGACAAAGCATGGCAAATTAAAACTGCATTAGTGCGGGCCGAGTTCAGGGTGCCGTAAGTTTCGTAACACATTTGGTAACTTTCTAAGGTCTCTCCGCTATCTAGAGATAAGGGTTCATGGATGACGCAAGTCTTAGGTGTAACGATACCTATACTTTCTTTATTTTTATCGTATTTCATTTGTAAATCACTACAAGAGGATATTGCTGATATCTTTAAGAGGAGAAACGACTAGGATCAAGACTAGCTGTAGCACGATAATGACCATTAAGGGAGAGAAGTCTAACCCTGTGCTCATAGGCAGCACTTTCCGCGCTCGGTTTAAAAGTGGATTGGTTATCGAATTTATCACGTCAACGATCGGGTGATAAGATGCGGCAGAGAACCAACTTATTAGGGCATTTATTATAATCGCCCAAATTAATATTCGGACAAATTTCCCGATTATTTCTCCTGCCGAAAACACGAAAATTGAAAGTATGTTGGGGTCAAGTGTTGATATCATCCTTAACGACAACCATGTGAGCACCATCTGCATAGCGACGAGCATTAATAGGGAGGCTGAGTCTAATGATCGGAATTTTGGTAGGTAGCGTCTGGTTGGTTGTAGTATCGGGTCAGTAATTGCTTTAATACTTTGACTGATCGGATTACGACTATCTGCTCCCATTAGTTGCAGAATCAGCCGGAGTAGCGTGATAAATATGGCTGAGCCAAGTAAAACGTTTATTAAAAAAAGTCCTGCATTAGACGTGTATGTTCCCATTAGTTTTTAGTTACCTTTCGCAAGCTCTATGGATCGATCTCTAGCAGCAGTAACAGCCGATTTAACGATACGATCGATGTCTGCTGCGGCAAAAACTTTTAAAGCCGCCTCAGTTGTTCCATTAGGAGAAGTTACGTTTTTCCTAAGCTCCCCTGCGCTTTCTGACGTGTTTCTGGCTAATTTACACGCACCATAGGCCGTTTGTACAGCCAGCTCCTTGCCTAATTCGGCAGATAACCCAAGTTCAATTGCACAGCTTTCTAAAAGTTCAATCAGCATAAAAAAATATGCTGGCCCACTTCCCGAGACAGCGGTTACTGCGTCCATGAGGGATTCTTTATCGAGCCACACTGTTTTTCCTACTGCTGTTAAAAGACTTTCGGCATCAAAGCGTTGTGGTTCAGTGACGTTTTGATTGGCGATCAGTGCCGTGATCCCACTGCGGATTACGGCAGGCGTATTGGGCATGCATCTTACAATGGCAATATTTTTCTCGCTATAACTGCTAAGTTGTTCGAGAGTAACCCCCGCGGCCACAGAAATATAAAGAAGATTTTCTCTTCCGGAGGCGACCAGGGACTGGATAGCTTCGCCGATTATTTGAGGCTTAACCGCGAGTACAACGATATCAGCGCTTGCAGCCGCTTCTTCGTTGTTCGAAAAAGTCTTGGTTCCAAAAAGCGAAGCACATTTCTCTCGCACAGCGACCGAGGGATCTGAGACGCTTATATCTTCTCCCGATACACCAGATTCTCGGGCGCCTTGTATTAGTGCTTGTCCCATATTGCCGGCGCCTATGAAGGCATATTTATTCTTCTTTGTCACAAGGATCTCTTAATTATTTATTGCACCAGTATTAGTTCTTTCGAGGACCAAAAAGGCCTTCCCCTATTCTAACCATTGTTGAACCTACGGCAATGGCTGCTTTGTAATCTTGACTAGTCCCTATCGATAATGAGTCGAATTTAGGCTGATGTAAATTGATGGCATCCATTAGAGGGACAAAGGATTTACATTGTAGCTTGAAGCTATCGTATTGGGCTGGCATACCCATGACACCGCGCAGCCTTAGCCAACGGAAGCCCTTTACGCAAGCAACCATTTGCGGAAAAGCCTCTAAACTGACCCCCGACTTAGACTCTTCCCCGCTAATATTTACTTGAATCAATACATTCAGCACTTTCTTCATTTTGGCCCGATGCTCATTAAGCCTAAATGCAATTTTTTCACGTTCAATTGTATGTACCCAGTCAAAATTCTCAGCGATGGCTATTGTTTTATTACTTTGAATCTTTCCTATGAAATGCCAGGAAATATCTTTTTCCGTAAAGTGATGTATTTTGCCTATCGCTTCTTGTAGGTAGTTCTCACCAAATGCATGCTGACCCGACTCATATGCCAGTTTTATTGAATCAACCGACTGCTTTTTACTTACTGCTAATAGCTTTACCGAGTTTTTTGGTCGATTAAAGCATTGCTCATACTCTTGTATATTTTTTTTTAATGCCTTTAGTCGGTCGGGTATGGATTTCATTGAAGTATTTTAGTCCCTTATTTTCTGGATAGCATACCCTTTGACACAACAAAGTATAAGCAAACCAGCAATTCGTATGATATTTTTATGGTAGTCAAGTTTTTCAGTAAAATGTTATGTGCTCAAAATATTTCTCATTATTACTAATTCTTGCGGTGCTTTCCTTCCAAGCTGGGATGGCGTCTGCCGCCTCAGTGATTGAATGGGTCCCTTTGAATGGACTATCGGACGCATTAAAGCTAAAAATGAGCCATATGCGCATTGCACGGTGTATGCCAGAGAAGTCCGATATTGATTTACCTATCTACCCAGATGCAACCGTTGTATCTGTCGCCTGGGGGAAGGTAGCACCTGAGTGCTTTGATAGAGACGGTTGGGAAGACTTAGGGGCGATAGTTTTCGCTTCGCGTGCAGATAAAAATGTTGTAGTTGAGTGGTATACCCGTGAGCTACCTGAACACCTCAAGTATGAGGGGACAGCTGGAACAATACTCATAAAAAGGGAGATTGATAATTTTTTATGGGAACGCGATTATGCCAAGTATCCGAATGTAACAGTTACTTTGCCGTCTGATGAGTTTTTGAATGCTGGCTACAGAACTTTCATAGAACTCAATCGTCCCACAGAATGAGTAAAAGAAAAATGAGGCTATTACACTATTTTTCTTTAGGCTTAACTGTTAACTTACCAACAGGAGTTATCAGGAGTTAGTGGATGTCACGCGAAAGAAAAAAAGCGGAACCTGTTAAGCAACTTGAAAATGAGAAGGTGATTATTACAGAATGGAAATTTTCTCCGGGAGCTGAGACAGGATGGCATGTGCATGAACATGATTATGTAGTAGTGCCATTAACCACTGGCCGCCTTTTGTTGGAAACCTCGAACGGAGAATTGTCAGCAGATCTGGTGGTTGGTCAATCTTATAGCCGCGAAGTTGGTACTGAACACAATGTTATAAATGATAATGAATTCAATTTATCATTTGTTGAAATAGAGCTGAAGTGAAAAATTCAATTTTATGATTTAGGTATTCTGATGCACACAACTGAAACAATTATAGATAAACATGAGTTGTGGTTTGATACAGGAGATATGTTAAACGGCAGTTTGTACGTGAGTACGTGTGACTCAGAGATATTAAATCATGTGATAAGTATGTTGCGTAAGTGTGGTCTATGGTCTGATGCCCCCGAGAGACAAGTTCTACCGCCTCAGAAAGAGGCGTATAAAGCCCAGTTGACTTTTGTGGCTGCTGTTGAGTACCGTGCCATTGAACAAAAACTTTTGCTAGTTAGATTCAATCATCCTAAATATCCTTCGAGTACAGAGCGATGGCGCAGCTGGTTAAATGCTTGTGACGGGTCTTTTGAGCGCATTTTAAATGATTAGGTTACCCTTGTATTTCTTTTTTTTGTGCTTATTTTTTTTGTTAGGCTGCAGCTTAGGCGAGGAGACTTTATTTCAAGAATACCCATCACCCGATGGCGTTTATCATATGCGAGTGACCGTTACTGAGCCGAGAATGCCTCTGGGTCCGCTATACGTGACTGTTTACCTTATAAAAACATCAGAAACTGAAGAAGCTCAAAAGATCTTTCATAGTAAATTGGAAAATGATGGCGTTCCTTTCACCGCGACAAATATTGCTGTGAGATGGATGAGTCAAAAAACTGCACTGGTCTGCCTGAGGGCAACAGATCTTCCAGATCATGGCATTTATATTGAACTAGACGAGTCACTCCAGTTGTCATTGCTTGATGATTGTTAGTTTTTTATTTTTTGCTTATCAGGGTGTGATCTGAGCTTTAGTATGTATTTGGAGCAACTGGTCCGGAAGATCGAAAATTCTGTTCTATCTCGTTTAGAAAGTACGAGATCACTTGTGGTCGGTATTTCAGGCGCACAGGGTTCTGGGAAAAGTACGATATGTAGTAATTTACAAAATAATTTGGTGCAGCGAGGTTTAGTAACTTTAACTTTGGGGTTAGACGACTTTTATCTAAAAAACAGCGAGCGACTGGCGTTAGGCAAAGAAGTGCATCCACTTTGCTCAGTGAGAGGAGTGCCTGGAACACACGATATAAATTACCTTAAAGCTACTTTAGCGTCGCTGGTAAAGGCAGATCGGGGCTCTAAAATACGCTGGCCTTCGTTTTCGAAAGCTTCTGACGATAGGTGTGGGCATGATAAGTTTTATTACCATGAGGGACGCGTCGACGTCATTTTAATAGAAGGATGGTGCGTAGGGGCACGGTCGAGGTTTATTCGAAACTTAGCAGAAAATGAATGGGAGTTAGAGCATGATCCCTGTTGTCGTTGGAAGGAGTGGACAAAAAATGCTGCTGCACAATACGAGTCAATATGGCAAGAAATTGATTTTTCAGTGATGTTATTCCAGAGCTCTTTTGAGCGAGTGATTGATGCCCGATGGCAGCAAGAAATGGATCTTTTAAAAAGATCTGGCGAGAGTCAGTTTCAATCAAGGTCGGATGTTGTTGAGTTCTGTCAGCACTATCGTAGTTGGACGAGAGGAATGTGTGCCTACTTCCCGAGTTTAGCTGACCTAGTGTTTGATTGTTTGGATGGCTATTCTTACACGATTCGAAAAACTTGACTGCTCCCCACATTTTGCTTCCCGTGTTTGTATTTATTAGTCATCTTTCACTATATTGACTTTATACAATTTGTGACCGCTTCTTAAATATTTCATCTCGAAGTTTGAAATAGGAGGCTTTGGCAGCCAACCATGCACTTCAACTTTTTTGTTTAAGAAGTATTGTGCTACCCACGCAAATTCTAGAGCATATATTTTCCAATTAGTACGCAGCTCTAGATTCTGGCCTAAGGAAAGCAGATAAGGCATTATTGGATGCGCATGCCACCGTCGCATAAGTTGCTCCTGTTTGGGCCATGGATTTGGGTAGAGGAGATATTGCTTTTTTATATTCCATTTATGCCGGTAAGCATATAGCCAGATGTCTGTTAGATTTGCGCGGAGGAATATTAGGTTTTCGGGTAAAGGGCAGTATTTATTTTTGGCTTTACTTAAGCGGTGACTACTTTTGTCGATAGCAACGATTGTATGATCGGCTAGTTTTTTGGCCAGCCGGATTGCACTCTCTCCGGTCCCACAACCACAATCCATAACAAGTGGTTTCGAGTTTCGTTCGACTTGCTCTTGTGTCGCCTTTAATATTCGTGCTGTCTCAGCCCCAATTGGATTTTGATATTTTAGCAGGTCTTTATGCTTATTTGAAACGCGCGCAAGATTTGGGTGCATGCATTGCTGATCACTCAATACCTTCTTTGAGATGTTATTCTCCACCGAATACAACATTCTCGGCTTCAAAAATAGGTCCATCCACACACACCCTTTTCATAACTTTACCCTTGGGTGTATTGATTTCGACAGCGCAACCAGCACAGCCTCCGACCGCACAGGCCATGTGTTCTTCAAGCGATATTTGACAAGGAAGATCATACTCGGCGGCTATACTTTGCACTACCTTAAGCATAGCCGTAGGTCCGCAGGCGAACAACTCAATATCATTTTGTTTATTGGAAGACAGTATGGCGAATTTGGCAAGATCTGTGACGAACCCATCGTAACAACCGGCGTAGCCTTTATTACTGGCTAATCGCGAACATATACCCCAGTCTTCTAGCAATGGCATTGCCGCGATCGTATCGTTTGGTACACGGGTTGTCATAATTTGGGAGGGCTTCAACGGGAATGGAAACGGGATCTCAGAGCCCATTAGAACTAGTGGCTCTAGGCTCGACTGCTTTTTCATATTCTCGGCTAAGTAGACCATCGGCGGAATTCCCACACCTCCACCTATCAAAATAGGTTTTTTTCTATAGCCTGAGAGTTTGAAAGGCGTTCCAATCGGACCTAGGATGCTGATAATGGCTCCTACTTGTTGCTTAGCGAGAAGATCGGTGCCTTTACCCACGGTTTTAAATAGAAACTCAATCCAGCCATCTCTTGCAGAGACCCGCATAATTGACATAGGCCGTCGCATGGACAGCTCGTTACTGCATTTTACGTGTACGAAGTTTCCCGGTTCAGAACAGGCAACGATTTCTGGACACTGTACCCGCATAATATGTTGTTCGCCCTCGAAGCTCTGTGTTGCTAATATTTTGCCGTCACAGATTTTGATTGTTCCTCGATGAGCGTGATTATGATTTGCGACTTGATTCACGTTGGATTCCATTTTTTGAGGGCTATTGAAACTTATGACCTAGAATAAATGATCTGGCCATCTGCAATCGTATGAGTTACTTTTCCCGTCATTTCGCGATTTAAAAAGGGAGTATTTTTACCACGACTGATAATATTGTCGGAGTAAGTGGTCCAGACTAAGTTAGGGTCAAACACGCAGACATCTGCCACATCGTCCGCCACAATACCATTACCGCCTTTACCCAGGGCCTTTGCAGGGGTGTAGCTGACCAATTCGATAGCTCTACTTTCAGTTATTTGACCACTTCTTACCAGCGCCCATAATAACGGTAAAAAAGTATCGTATGATGAAATACCGGGCTCACTTGATGAAAAAGTCGTCGCTTTAGAGTCAGCATCTTGAGGCTCATGATGAGGAGAGATTGCGTCAATCTGACCTTTTTTTAAGCCATTAATTAGCATGTTCTTATCTTTTGGACTACGTAGGGGTGGTCTTACATGATAATTAGAATCGTAGTCCCTTATATCTTGGTCGCACAGATTTAAGTGCGAAATACTTACATCGCAACTTACCGGCAGGCCTTTTTGTCTAGCACCGGAAATGTATTTAACCGATCTTCCTGCTGATAAAGCCTGAAAGTGGACTTTAGCGCCCGTTTGTTCCACTAATATTAGAACTTTACTCAGAGCGATTAGCTCTGCCGAGGATGGAATTCCTATGAGCCCTTTTTTAGTGCTGATAAATCCGTCATGCATGGATCCGCCTTTAGCAAGCCACGGGTCTTCACAACTCATGAATACTGTCAAATCAATGGATGCAGCATATTCTAGAGAATTTTTAAGAACGACGGTATCTTGTATTGCTTCCCGAGCATTCGAGACTCCTACACAGCCTATTTCGCGCAGAGCACTCATTTCCGCCAAAACTTGTCCTTTGAGACCTTCCGTTAACGCTCCAATACAATATATTTTGGGGGTAGCGATCCCGCGTGCACGCTCTTTGATTAGTTCTACTACCGCGGGCGTATCGATGACGGGATTAGTTTTAGGCATGCAGCATATACTTGTAAATCCTCCAGCCGCTGCCGCTTTAGCCTCACTAGCAATAGTTGCTTTGTGCTCGTATCCCGGTTCTTGCAAGTACGAGCCTAAATCTACAAAGCCTGGGCAGACTATTTGACTCGTAGCATCAATAACTTTTTTAGCGATAAAGCCGACTGGCTTTTTACCAATGCTTATAATTTTTTTGCCGTCGATCCAAACATCGCAAACTTTATCATATTTCGTGGAAGGGTTGATTACTCGACCATTTTTTATACAGATTTTCACTACGTTACAGATGCCCCCATAGTCAGGGACATTACTGCCATACGAACTGCGATGCCGTGGGTGACTTGCTGTAGGATGACGGATGCGGGCGAGTCAGCTACCTTAGAATCAATTTCGACGCCTCTATTGATAGGGCCAGGGTGCATTACGATGACGTCACTTTTGGCTAAGCGCAATTTTTCTTTGGTTAGTCCAAAGGTGTTAAAAAATTCACGCCCGCTGGGTAATAGCGCACTGCGCATTCGTTCCTGTTGTAATCTGAGCATAATTATTACGTCAGCTTTATCAATGCCCCTTTCGAGAGAGTTGAACGTACGTACGCCAAGTTTTTCAATTGCTGTTGGAATTAGGGTTTTCGGTCCTACAACTCGTATTTCGGGAACACCTAGTATTTGGAGAGCATGGATTTCGGATCGCGCTACTCTCGAATGTGCGATATCGCCAACGATAGCAACCCGCAGCTGCTCAAATGTTTTTTTATGTTTACGGATAGTAAACATATCTAACATCGCTTGAGTTGGGTGAGAGTGGCTTCCATCTCCAGCGTTTATCACACTTATATTTTGCGCAACTTGACGGGCAATGAATTCAGCAGCCCCGCTGTCCTGGTGTCTGACGACGAACATATCGGCTTGCATAGCTTCTAAAGTTTTCAGAGTGTCAGATAAGGATTCCCCCTTCTTTGTGGCGCTCGATTCAAGATTGATATTCATCACATCTGCAGATAGTCGCTTGGCCGCAAGTTCAAATGTGGTCCTTGTCCTGGTACTCGATTCGAAAAAAAGATTGATGACTGTCTTACCTCGCAAGATTGGGACTTTCTTCGAGGAACGTTCACTCACGCTAGTGAAGGTCTCAGCGTGGTCCAGTATAGTTGTTATAAGATCTCTCGAAAGACCATCTATTGAGAGGAAGTGTTTTAACTTGCCGGTCTGATCTAATTGGATATTTTGCGAGCCCATTAAATCAACACCGGCCTCAGATTTTTTTGGCTACTTTCTTTAAAGCGAGTATATGGCGCTCTTTTTTTCAAGAATTTTTGCTCATCTCAAGTCGCAAAGGCTTCGGTCCGCGTAGTTTAACATGTTCTTCTTCTTTTAGTGAGATTGATGTGCCACATATATTTGGGGTGATGGGCAACTCTCTTCCATTGCGGTCGACTAATACAACCAGGTTAATCGATAAAGGTCGCCCATAGTCGAAAAGCTCATTCATCGCAGCTCTGACTGTCCTACCAGTATGTAGGATATCGTCAACTAAGATCACATGCTTATCATTTATATCGAAAGGGATTTGTGAGGGTTCTACCGTCGGATGAACTCCTAGTTTACTAAAATCGTCTCTATAAAAGGCTATATTTAGCTCTCCTATAACATTGGAAAGACCGAGGTCTCGACAAATACGGTGGGCTAACCAAACTCCCCCGGTATGGATCCCTATGAAACAGATATTCGACGACGATAGCCCATCTAATAAAACACTGGTTTGTCTGGCGATACTTTTTATGAGTTCTTCAGTATTTAGTATTGGTATATTCTTCATAGCTATTTGACCGACTGTTCCTGAAGCCAGGTTTCTAGAATCAGCTTTGCAGCAACCGCATCTAATCCCGCGCGATCGACCTCTAGCACATAGTCTACCGCAGCTCTGGAGGAAAGTCTTTCATCTACAAACTCGACTGGTCGTTGATAGCGCCCTGTTAGTCGGCGGGAAAACTTCTCGATCTCGCGTGTTAGGTTATGCTCGTGTCCACTTTTTAAGCTGGGACGTCCCAACACGAATATTTCTGGAGACCATTCTTTGACTAAAATTGTAATAGAGTTCCAGTCAATTTTTTTATTTGTCGTCGTTATAGTTTTTATAGCACTTGCACTTCCTGTCAAAGTTTGGCCAACTGCGATCCCTATTCGTTTTTCTCCATAATCGAAACCTAAAGCTATTTTAGTCATCTGACGATCTCGTGGTTAGCTATGAAAAATTTATCTCTGTTCATCAGTAGGACTTGATATAAAGATAAAGGCGGTAAAACCTACTGGGTCGAAAAATTCTGATCATTGACAAATTTCCACGTTCGAGTGACATGCAATATATCTACCTCCTTCTTAATCGAATTTGGAAACGGCGCAAAAGGTGCTGCTAATTTGACTATTTCGATAGCCGCCTCATCGAGTACATTATGTCCTGATGAGCGGCGGATGTTGATTTCCTTGACTGTGCCGTCTTGTCTTAAAGAAACATCGAGTGACAGGTTTCCAGATAACTCTTTTTCTCTAGCCTTATTTGGATAATTCATATTTCCGATTCGCTCTACTTTAGCACGCCAGGCTTCCATATAGGCCGCATATTTGTAGTCTTTAGTGTTTACACTGATATATTTATGTCGTACTTTGCGTTTGTCCGACTCCAGTTCACTTTGTATTTCGCCCGTTGAACTTGCCATAGCCAAAGCACGATTGATTAGTTGTTTAGCATTGGGGACTAGCGCATTTTTTTTTGCGATGGGGATTTTTAATGATGGAGCTTCTTGGCTCTTGCTGTGATTTATTTTTTCAGGCGATGGGATAGGATGTGGCGTAGGGGCAGACTTGATTCCTGTATCTTCTTTTAGGAGCTTTTGACCTTGCGGTTCGTCAACATGCTCTAGCACAAGATTTACTTGAATTGGAGACGGTGACCGTCTAGCAGTTTCAGTTATCGTCGGATTTATTCCGATGATTAGCATCGCATGAAAAATGAAAGCGATTACTAAAGTGAAAGTGAGTCTATTGCCGGTGCTCGCTTCAATAGTTTGACTGATAGGGGTATCGTATTTACTTAGTTGCATTTATGGGACTTCAGACCTGTAAATGACTTTTTAGTGCTTCCATAAATATGGCGCCTACGCTTTTATCCAAATTAAGGTCAATTTCACGAGCGCAGGTGGGACTAGTCACGTTTATCTCGGTTAATCGGTCGCCTATTATATCCAAGCCAACGAATAGCAACCCTCGTCGGACAAGCTCTTCAGATACACGCTCACAAATTTTTAGGTCACTTTCCGATAATGGCTGTGGTACTCCGCGACCTCCGGCTGCTAAGTTGCCTCTTAGCTCGCCAGCGGCAGGTATTCTCGCAAGAGAAAATGGGATAGGTTTACCATTAACCATCAGGACTCGTTTGTCGCCTTCTAGGATAGCTGGCAGGTACTTTTGGGCCATGCAATAATTACTTTCAAGCTTTGTTAGCGTTTCGAATATTACCCCTGCGTTAGAGTCACCAGGTTTAATTCGAAAAACTGAGGTGCCCCCCATACCATCAAGCGGTTTGACGACAATATCGTTGTGAAGCTCGAGGAACCCTCTTAGCTGACTGTGACTGCGAGTAACTAATGTGGGAGGACAGAGTTCTGGAAACCATGCTGTGAATAATTTTTCGTTGCAGTCTCTTATTGAACGAGGGTTGTTGACTACAAAAGCACCTTGTGACTGAGCTAGCTCTAAAATATAGGTCGCGAAAACGTACTCCATGTCAAATGGAGGATCTTTGCGCATAATTATGCAATCGATATCCGACAATTTGGTGCTGCTAGGTCCGTCGTCTAAAAACTCAAACCATTCGTTATTAGAGTCGAATAGTTTAATCATTCGGGTATCAGCTAAAGCTGAACCGTCTAACACGGATAGATGCGATAACTCCATATAAAGAATTTCAAACTCAAACTCTTGGGCAGCTAGTAGCAGCGCTAGTGTCGTATCTTTATAGGGCTTGATGCTAGATATCGGGTCCATAATAACCCCAAGACGTTTTTTCATATTTTTGGCTCTAGGTAGCTGTTCGGGTGTCTATGTCAGTTGATGTCATTCATAACAAGAGATTCAATTTCGCGACTGATCAATTTTTGAATTAACATTTGCGTTATTATGTACAAAATCGAATCTATTATAGGCATTTTTTACACAAGGATATCACGACTTGAATGATCAGTTTCAAATACGGATTGCCACCAGGACTAGCCAGCTAGCTATTTGGCAAAGTAATCTCGTGGCATCATTGCTGAGAGAACGTGAACCAAATCTTCAAGTGGAACTGGTTAAAGTAGTCACCGAGGGAGATCGTAAAATCGACACCCCATTATCCAAGATCGGGGGAAAATCTCTGTTTATCAAAGAATTAGAAGTTGCCATGTTGGACGGACGGGCGGATATCGCGGTTCATTCTATGAAAGACATTCCCAACCAATTGCCCGATCAATTTTCTATTATGGCCATATTAGAACGAGAAGATTACCGAGATGTTCTATTGTCTCAAGAGGGATATAATCTCGAAAACCTTCCAGTAGGCGCAGTAGTTGGCACATCAAGTCTGCGACGAAAAAGCCAATTATTGGCGCTTCGGCCGGACCTATTGATTCGAGATCTGCGTGGAAATGTGCCTACGCGGATTGAGAAACAAAAAAATGGTGATTTTAACGCTATAGTACTGGCATCGGCTGGGCTTAGGCGCTTAGGGCTATATGACTCTGCAGCTCATGGCTTGAGTGTTGGTGAGGTAATGCCCGCGGTTGGTCAGGGCGCCATAGGCATAGAGGCGCTCGCTCAGGACCAAAACTTGCGAAATATCGTCAGCAGTTTAAATAACGATTTATCCGCGAAGGAGGTTTTTGCTGAACGAGCCTTTAGCCGGTACTTGAATGGTAGCTGTCAGTCCGCGATAGGAGCTCTCGCTCAGGCCCAAGGAGATAACTTGATGTTAAAGGGCATAGTAGCTTCGCCCGATGGTAGGCAAATTATTCGTAAAAATACATGTGGTTCACTGCGGGATCCTGAAGAGGTTGGAAACGAGTTGGGACGATTGATGCGTGAAGCTGGGGCCGACGAGTTACTAAAATTGAGTTAATTGATATATGAATGGACAAGCTGGGCATGTTGCATAATCTTTCCGTTTTAGTTACTCGCCCTGCCGAAACTAGCGAGGTTCTGGCGTCGGCACTTCGGATGGTAAATGCGTTGCCAGTGGTGACGCCAATGATTGAAATTATGGAAATTGGCCATAAGTTAGTTGGTGTAATAAAAAACGATTTCGATTGCGCCGTCTTTGTAAGTAAAAATGCAGTACGCTTCGGTCTTCCACTAGTTCAGGAGAGCGGCGTTTCTTTAAAAAATAAAACAATTTTTGCGATTGGGCCAAGAACTGCCCAAGCCTTAGTGGATGCTGGGCTAAAGCATCCAATTGTGCCGGACAAAATTTATAACTCCGAAGGCTTACTCGACAGCCCTGCCTTTAAAGAAGTTATTTCGAATAAAAAAAGGGTTTTAGTATTT
>Ga0222716_10001619_pt1 | contig 18770 bp, 18 predicted proteins | sample C33_13DmetaG_FD_165044 | JGI IMG/M metagenome (GOLD analysis project Ga0222716, IMG submission 165044) | Estuarine water microbial communities from San Francisco Bay, California, United States - C33_13D | ecosystem: Environmental > Aquatic > Marine > Unclassified | place: USA: California... | reverse complement strand
ATCTTCTTTAGAAACTAGAGTTAGGGACTTTAGATCCTTTTATTCGCAATACGACAAAAGAAGAGGTAAAGATTTTCACGCAGCATTTCCTATGTTAACCGACTGGTTTAACGGTATACCAAAGACAGAAGTTAAACAATTAACAGATGTTATAAATGGAGATGATGCTAAATCAAATAAATATGTTAAAGGAGTCTTAGAACAAGCAGAAAAAGAAGGATGGGTGCTTAACCCACAATGGGCTAACCCAGGAGCACAAGATTATATTGAACCAGACGATGAACAACAAGACGATATGATAGATCTTGTAAAACAGTTAAATAATGATACACAGTAATTTTTGGGAATCTCAAAGGATTAAATTACATACCGGAGAAATATTATTTGTAGAAGAGTTTTTCAATCCAAGAATATTACATCGAGTACAGCATATAATAAAAAATTTAAGTGAAAAAAAAGGATTTCCGTGGAATAAGATGGATAAACAGGAGGAACTACCAAGAAGAACTGTTTACTTAGGATCAGCACCTGAACTTACTTTTATAATAGAACATTTAAACTCCCATGCCATTAAACAAAAACTCTATAAACTACTAAATGTTAACCATATAGGTTTTATTGATGGGTACTTATGGGAAGACTCAGAAGGGTTTAAAATGCCAATGCATAAAGATAATAAAAACGTTGCTTGTTCGATGCAAATTTACATAGGGGATGGAATAGATTTGAGATTAGGAACTAGTTTAGGTCATAATTCTAAAATTCCTTTCGCTACTTTACCCTACATAAAAAATACAGGGTACATAATGACAAGACCTCATGAAGTAGAACATGGAGCATTAACACCAGTCCCAGCCGGATTTAAAAGGTATTCTTTTTATTTCTATTTACCATTTTAGTATGAACATAACTTCTTTAGATTTTGAATTATCTTCTATATGTAATGCTGGGTGCCCCGTATGTCCTCGTAGAAGGTTTGGTACTTTCCAAGAATTTAAACAGACTTATTGGCCGCTAGAAGAAGTAAAAAGAGTATTAGATAAAGAATTACTCCTTAGTATAAGACATTTTAATATCTGTGGTAACTTCGGAGACGGTATGGGTAATCCTGATATTGTAGATATATGTAAATATATAAAGAGTGTTAATGAAAATTGTGAAATACATATAGCAACAAACGGTGGTATAGGAACAAAAAAAGCTTATAGAGAGTTAGCAAAAAACAAAGTTAATATAACATTCGGTATAGACGGTTATGGAAATAAAAACGAACTCTATAGAATAAATGCAAAATGGAATAAAGTATATGAAAATTTAAAAACATATATTGAAAGTATCGAAGATAAACACACACATTCCAGAATACAGTTTTTACTTTGGGACCAAACTAGAGACCAAATTTTACCTATATTAGATTTAATGCAGGAACTTCAGGTAAAAACTATTAATCTACTGGAACCTTTCACACAAGGCGAATTTACTAGAGGATACGATATGAAAGGAGTGTATACTCATAGTTTAACCTTCAATTCTAATAAGCTTACAAAAAAGTTACATTCTAAAATTTGGCATTTAGAAGAATTAGATGAACTTAGAGAAATTATACAAAAAGAAGAAATAGGAAATAGGCCTTTAGTGATAGAAGAGAATGAGAATTTAATATACTCCCCTACTCCTCCTGCAAAACCTTATATTAGGAAAGAGGCGATTATAGAAAGAGAGCAAAGTAGCGGTAAAAAACAATCTTGTTACTCTATCAATTATGAAAACAATTTTAATTTAACAGAATCGTTACATAGTCTATATATCACCCATAACGGCTACTTAATGCCTTGCTGTATGATACCTCCAGAATTTTCTACTAGTATTAGACATTCTATAGGTAAAGAAACACCAGAACAGATAGAGATACTTAATAAGGTATTAGATTTAGAATTAGATAATTTTAGTTTAAAAGAAAAAACAATTTTAGAGGTATTTGAAACAGGTATTCTACATAAATTTGTATATGATAATTTAAGAAGTAATTCTCCTTTAGCTTTTTGTGAAAAGACATGTAGTAGAGAATGCCCAACAATATAAGTAAAATAAAAACATTAAAGGTAGCAAAACATTTTGTATGAATATTTTAGTAACTGGTGGAGAAGGTAAATTAATTAAAGAACTAAAGAAAATTAGTTCTACTTTTAATTTCTATTATGCTAGTAAAAACCAATTAAATTTAGACTACATTAATGATGCACAAAACATCAGAGATTTCTGTAATAACAAAGAATTCGATATTATTATAGCAAACGCCTGTAAGTACCAAGGTACAGAGGTAGAAAAAGGTCTATTTAGTGCAGAAGGGTTAAGTATAACATTAGGTCATTCCCACTTAGTAAAATGTTTAAGTATAGCACCTAAGTATTTCATTAACTTTACTACCTCACTACACTATATAGATGAATATTACTATTATAGAGCTCAGAAAACTTTTAATGAAGATTATTACTATAGATTTTTTAAAAGTCAATACCCTGATATTAAATACTACAACATACATCCAGGGCATATTGATAATACCGATAACAGAAAATCAGCAGCTAACCTTCTTATGAATTTTTTGAAAGATATTGATAGTTATAAGCTATTAAATTATGATTTTAACCATAAAGACAGTATAATAACAAAACATGAAAATAAAACCCTCAAATGGGAATAAAACGTTCTGTATGGCACCTTGGTCTCATACTTATCTTTCACCTCAAAGTGAGAGAAGGATGTGCTGTGCCTCTAGAGAAAAAGCAGAATGGGCCACACAGTATCTAGATGCTGATAAAGCAGAAAAAGATTCTTCTTATAACCCAGGTAACTTAAAAGATCATTGGAACTCTGAATATATGAAAGGTATTCGAAGAGATCTTATGGCCGGTAAAGAGATACCACAATGCCAGGTATGTAACGACCAGTTACTTAACGTCTCTATCTATAGAGATTATTTCAATAAGACACTATTTCCAAATAAAATAGATGAAGCGTTTGAGAAGACTAGAGACGATGGCTATACTGATATGAAACCTATATCATTTGATTATAGAATAAAAAATCTTTGTAACTTTAAATGTAGAATGTGTGGAGATCAATTATCATCATCGTGGGAGGCAGAAAGAAGATCAATGGGCGATTACGATCAAGAAGAAAACACAGACTTTTGGGCACAAAAAAAGAATAAACCAGCTATAGAAGCATTTCAAAGAGATGTAGCTGAAAAAGAACTATGGGAGGCAGTTAAGAACGGTACAATAGAAGAAATATATTGGGTAGGAGGTGAGCCTTTAATGTGGGAAATACATTGGGAGATTATGCAATACCTTATTGACCATGATCTTGCTAAAAACGTATGGATAAGATATAATACTAATTTTTCTAGAACTACTTATAAGCATTGGGATTTAAGAAACATGTTACCTCATTTTAAAATGGTACAAATATGTGCTTCTATTGATGGTACAGGTGAAATAGTAGAGTATGTAAGACATGGTATTAAATGGGATCAGTGGATTAGTAACTTTAAAGATTTTATGTTTTTAAAGGAGCAGTACGGGGACTATGGTATAGCTTTTGATCTTACAATTACTACACCTGGTCTATTTAGTTTAAAAGACCTTTTTGATTTATCTGTTGAATTAGATGTTAATACTTTAATTAAGACCACTTTTGCTTTTGATAGTAGTATAGTTATGTGCCCTCAGGTTTTACCTAGGCATTTATATAATGAAGTAATAGATGATATAATTAACTACATAAAACCTACCGTAGAACAAAAACCTAAATATGAATACTGGATTACTTGTTTAGAGGACTTGAAAAATAGAGAAGTGTTCTCTGAAAAATATGAAGACTGGGAAGAAGGATTAGAGAAAGGTAAATTTAATCTAAGAAGGGTTGATAAATGGCGTAATAACGAAGAACTACTGAATAGAATATTTCTTAAGTATAATAAAAAAGTTTACGATTGGTGGAACAAAAAGTAAAGACATCTAAGCCCTTTTGTGTATTACCTTGGATACATCTAGCAACTCATCCAATCGGTACAGTTACACCCTGTTGTGTGACAGAAATGAAAAATGGCGCATCAACTGCAGTTAAAAAAGGTACAGATAACATAGGATTATTTTTATCTAAAGATAGTTTAGAAGATATTACTAATTCAGAACGTTTCAACCATCTACGTAAACAAATGATAAACGGGGAATACCCCGAGGTATGTAAAAACTGTTACTTAACAGAAAAAGATGGTGCAGAATCTAAAAGGACTAGAGATACAGGTAGATTTGAAAAGTACATAGAGGAATGTTTTAAAAATACTAATCCGGATGGTAGTTTAAAAAAGGTTAACTATAACTATGTTGAATTAAGATTAGGAACTGTTTGTAACCTAAAGTGTACTACTTGTAATCCTTTCTCATCTAACAGATGGCATCAAGATATACATGCTTTTGCCAACACAGAGTTTGAAGAGCTCTATTATAGAAACGATATAAAGACAGAATGGTATAGAGATTTAGAATTTTATGACGAACTCTACAGTAAGTGTAATAATTTACAAGAAATATGGATAAATGGAGGAGAACCTACAATGATTAAGGAACATGGGTATTTTCTTGAAAAATTTATAAAGGATGGAACTAGTAAAAACGTAGACTTACATTATAGCTTAAACTGTACTCAATTCCCAGATAAATTTATAGAGATATGGAAAAATTTTAGGAATATAAGAATACATTTATCTATAGATGATCTAGAAGAGAGAAATTACTATGTTAGATTTCCTTCTGATTGGAATCAAATTATGAAGTCTTTTAATAAGATTTTAAAATATAAAGATGTGTTTCACTTAGAGGTTTGTCAAACAGTTAGTGCATTAAATGTTTTTAATATTAATAACTTTAAAAAGTTTACTCTAGATAATGATTTACATATTGCTCATAATTACGTACATTATCCAAATCATCTACAAGTAAATTTAATACCGGATGATATGAAAAAACAAATACTTGACAACATTGATTCCCTCTCAGAAGAAGAAATAGCAAAACTATCAGGTGAGCTTTATAGACCGTTAGAGAATCAAGATAGTGCAAGATTCTATAGGTTTATTAATATGTTAGATAAACACCGTAAAGTTGAGATAGGAGATTTTTTACCAGAATGGAAACAATATTTTTAATATGAAGTATGCATGTCCTTTACCGTGGGTTGGTTTTTCTAATGATCCTGATGGGTCAGTTAGGCCTTGCTGTATATATAAAGAAAATATTAAAGATAAAAACGATAATATTTTTTATATACAAAACTCTTCTGTAAAAGATATTTTTCATAGTGATTATATGAAAAAACTTCGAAGTCAATTCAAAAGAGGAGAAAAACCTTCTGGGTGCTCTACTTGCTGGACTGACGAAGAAAATGGATATACAAGTAAGAGACTTAACTACATAGATATTCATAGAAATATACTAGACTTTAACAGCTTACCAGAGTACCCTTTAGATTACCAGTTAATTCTAACTAATGCCTGCAACTTGAAATGCAGATCTTGTAGTTCTTCCCATAGTACCGGGTGGTTAACAGAAGTAAATAAGATGACCGAAGAAGACAAAAAAGAACTACATCAGAGGGACTATGAAATGCCTTATGGCCAATCTGGTGATCAAGAGAGTGTATTTTTAAAGGATATTGATACTTGGGGTGCTAATGTTAAAAGAATGGAGGTAGTAGGAGGTGAACCATTCTACACTAACGTTTGGGAGAAAGTATGGGATAGACTTATAGAAAAAGGATATTCCAAAAATATAGACTTAACTATGTCTACAAACGGTACTTTTTTTAAAGAAAAATTACTACATAAGTTAGCTAAAAATTTTAAAACCATTGGTATAGCGTTAAGTATTGATGGCACCGGAAGAATGTTTGAATACCTTAGAAAAAATGGAGACTGGGATAAAGTTAAAGAAAACCTTATAATGTTTCATAATTTTCATAGGATCTCTAACTACTCTAATATCTATTTAAATTACACATTTACGATATCGTGGATTAATGTTATAACTTTACCTGAAATGACAACCTGGGTAAGAAAAAACACACCAGGATTTAAAATTTGGTATAATTTAGTACACGCACCAAGTTTTATGAGTTTATGGAATATTCCAACAGGACTTAAAGAAGAAATTATTAAGAATCTATCTACTTACAATTGGCAAAATAATAAGAAAGATATAGAAGGATTAATAAATTTTATGAATAGTAAGAGTATAAATGATGAAATGTTTGAAAAAACTATAAAAAAACTTTTACTTTTAGATCAATATAGGAACGATAACAGTATAGAACTTTTAAAAGAGCACTATAAAAATATTTACCAATATGTCGAATAAATCTTTTTGTATACTTCCTTTCGTTCACTTAGCAACACACCCTAATGGTAAAGTTACCCCATGTTGTGAATCTAAACTATGGTCATCTAATGGAAGTGAAAACTTACAACTTGGTGTAGCTACTTTAGGAGAAATACGTAACAGTGAAAACTTTACATCATTGAGAAATGATATGCTAAACGGTAGATTGAATGATTCATGTAATTTCTGTTATGACAGAGAGGCAGCTGGTTTAGATTCAAAAAGAACAAGAGAAAATTCTAAACATAATGTTGATTATAACGATATAGATAAGTATAAGTCCCTACCATTAGAGTCTATTGAATTAAGATTAGGTAATATATGTAATGCAAAATGTGTTATTTGTCATCCCTTTGCAAGTTCAAAATGGAATGAGGATATCACAGATGAAATTCAAGCTATAGATGGAGATTATAAAAAAGCAATACTTAATAATACCTGGTTTAGGGATAACGATTTTTATGATAGTTTATTAGAAAAAAGTGATCAAATAAAGTACATCTGGTTTAACGGTGGCGAGCCTTTATTAATTAAAGAACATTTAAAGTTTTTAAACAAATTAGTAACTTTAGGAATTACTAAAGATATAGAGTTAGAATACCATACTAATGGTTCTTTAATTACGAATAAAATAATAACTTTATGGCAGCAGTTTAAATTTGTTAAGATTACTCTATCTTTAGACGATATTTTAGATAGATTTCACTATGCTAGATTTCCATTAACTTTCGATAAAGTCGAGGATGGAATTAAACTTTTAAAATCTAATAACATACATTATGATATAATACCAACAGTTAACTTATTAAACGTCTATAACATGACCAACATATATCAGTATTTTTTGGATAAGTATAATAAAAAATGTATGTTTAACTATTTAAGGTTTCCTAAATTTCAAAGTATAGTAAATTTACCTGAAAAAATTAAACAAAAAATTATTAAACAAAGTAGGCTACCTAAAAGATTACACAACGAATTAGAATACGAATTCTATTCAGAAAAAAGTAATGGTTTATCAAAAGCAGTTAGTTTCTACCGTGCATTAGATAAACAGAGAGGAGTAGAACTAGAAAAGTATTTACCAGAATGGAAATTTTATCTCAATAGTGAATAAATAGTATGAAAGATTTTAGTAAATATATCTGTACTAATCCTTTTAATTATACGGAACTAACCGTTAACAGTCAACATATGTGCTGTAATGAATGGATGTCTCTAAATATAAATACAAAAGGAACTCTACACGATAATTGGAATAGTGATAAAGCAATATCAGCAAGACAGTCTATGTTAGATGGTTCTTTTAAATATTGTTCGACAGATAAATGCCCTCATTTAAACGAAGTAGCCCACAGAGACAGACCATCTGGTCCTATTAAGTTGAAAACAGACGAATTAGTAGAAAAATTAACTAAACAAAAGTTACCAAGTTCTATGAAAGTAGTATTTGATAGTGCATGTAATTTAGCATGTCCATCATGTAGAACTAATTTTATCAAAAACGAAGACTATATAACTAATAAATCCAGACATATTCTAACAGATGTCGAAAAATCATACGGTAATTCGTTAGAGTTCATATCAATGTCTGGTTATGGTGATCCGTTTTATAGCGAAGCATTGTTTGAATGGTTAGTTAATTTTGATAGAGAAAAATACCCAAAGATGAATAATATACATTTACATACAAATGGTATGTTATGGAATGAACTAAATTGGAAAAAAATTAAATTAGCACACCCTTATATAAAATCAGCAGAAATTTCGATTGATGCAGCAAAAGCTGAAACTTATCATAAAGTTAGAAAAGGAGGGAAATGGGATCTTTTAATAAAAAATCTTAAATTTATAGATACATTAACACAAGTAAACAGTATAACCCTGTCTTTTGTTATTCAGAATGATAACTATAAAGAAATAGTTACTTTTTACAAACTTATGAAAGGTATATTTAAAAATCAAAAAAATATTACAATACAGTATTATAAGATATTAAATTGGGGTGTACTATCAGAGGAGGAGTTTACTAAAAAAGCTGTATGGGATGAATCACATACTAACTATAATAAGCTTGTAAAAGAAATTAAATTACTAGATTCATATAACGATAAAAGAGTAGTACATAGTCTACATGGAATATAAAAAAGAACATTTAAAGAAATCTAATACCTTTTGTATAGCACCTTGGCTGTCTATACACACATGGCCTGATGGTAAAACTTTCCCTTGCTGCCTATGGAACTCAGGAGACCCTGTAGGTAATATAAATAATGAAAGCTTAGAACAGATATGGAATAATGAAAAAATGAAACAAACCAGAACTGGGATGCTAAAAGGTGAAAAAATAAGTTCCTGTAAAAGATGTTACCATTTAGAGGATACCGGGGATATATCCTACAGACAGAGAATAAACAAAGAACATTGGGATAAAATCAACTATATTGACAGCACAGATAAGGACGGTAATTTAAATATTATGAATTTACACTTATGGGATATTCGTATATCTAATTTTTGTAATTTTAAATGTAGGAGTTGCGGATTCGGATTAAGCTCTTCTTGGTACTCTGATGCTGTGGCGTTAGGGCAGACACCAGAAAAGGCTCTAATTAATATAAATGATAAATCTTCTTTTATGGATATGTTAGAACCACATTATGACTGTGTAGATGAAATTTATTTTGCAGGAGGTGAACCACTAATGATGCCAGAACATTATCAAATACTAGATAAGCTTATAGAATTAGGAAGAACAGATGTAAATATAAGGTACTCTACTAATTTTTCAAAAATGTCATTTAAGGGTAAACATATCTTTGAATACTGGGAAAAATTTCCTAATTTAGAGTTATACATAAGTATAGACGGAGTAGGTAAGATTGGCGAATATGTAAGAAAAGGATATGACGATAAAGTATTTGAACAGAATGTATCAGATTATAAAAATTCAGGAATACAACACACCGATTATGCATATGCTATTACTTATGGAGCTTTAAATTACTTACACTTGTTTGATATGGTGTTAGATTTTATAAAAAGAGATTTTATAGATAAAGAGTTAGACAAAGGAACAAGGACATTATTTTTTAGCCCAATAGACTATCCCCCGCACTACGACTCAGCATTTCTACCTAATAAATTTAAAGTAAAATTCAAAGAAAGATTAGAAGGGTTTGAATCTGAATTAAGAAAAACAGAGGTAAGTAATCGCGTTATAGAAGATCTAATAAGTAAATTAAACACAGTCTATAGAAGAAGTGTAAGTAAAGACTATAATCATAAAGAAATGTCGGAATGTAAAAGCATTACAGATAGATTAGATAAAATTAGAAAAGAAAAATTTTTCGAAGTATTTGGGTACGTAACTTCTGAATTTATAGAATAAAAAAACTATTTTTAATGAAATGATAAGATTAGTATACGACAAATTAAAAACTTCTAATGCCAGTAAATCTGAAGGCGTGTTTACATACGATACATTACGCGGTATCCTTAGCCACTATCCTCAAAGTTTTAAAGAGCAAACTTTAGAGTCAACCGATAAAGATACTGATAGCTATTATGCTGTATCGCCATCATGGGCTGAAATAGCTTTTGGAGAAACCAGCCCTGGATTCATCGAACATATCAGCTTAGAGGCTTTAATTCGGTTACAAGATCCTCAAGACAGGTTAAAACTGTTAATAAACTTTGTATGGGAAGGATTTGACCTAAATTTTAAGAGTCATTTACTTATAAATTATATAAATTCTTTAGTTAGTAATTATAGTATTGATGGTAAAAAAATATTTTTTATATTCGGGGATATTAATGTGAAAAGAACTCTAGAATTAACTGATGTAAAGTTTAATATTCCCGATAGCAATATTCTTGGATTAAACCTCTTTGAAGGGGTAGCATCTTGGGATTTTATAAGTCAAAATCTTTCACCTTCTTTAGAAGTTACTTTAAATAAGAAAAAAAAATTTCTATGTAAAAATGGAGTAGCTCGTCCTTGTAGAATGTACCTAGCAAGTGCTTTTTATAATAAACAGCTTTTAGATAAGTTCTATTTTTCTTGGCTAAATCATGCTAAATGGAATTATGATGAACATATAGAATATGCTTTCTCTAAATACAATCATGGAAAAATAAATGAAAAATTTTTAAACTCATTTTTAGAATTCATAAAAAATGAACCCTATATCTTAGATATTACCAGTGAGGAGGCAACCGACAGAACTCACCAGGTATATAATAATAATAAGCTATATAGAGACAGTTATGCTTCTCTTGTAACAGAGACCGTAGTAGACGATTACAACAAGGGTGTTTTATTTATTAGTGAAAAAACATATCAACCTATTTACAATCTGCATCCTTTCATTAATGTAGGAGGACCTGGTATATTAAAACATTTAAGAAATGACGGTTATGCTACTTTTCCTGAATTATTTGATGAAAGTTATGATGAAATAGGAGACTGCAGTACTAGGATAAATAAAATAATAACGGAAGTAGAGAAATTTTGTAATATAGATACTAAAATTTTAGATGACATTTACACCAGTAAGACATTTCAAGATAAATTAATTCATAATTTAAATACCTTTGAAAAAAGAAACGGTCAACATGAATATAAAAAAGTTGTTAACTGGCTGTTAAAGCATGGAAATGCAAATCACTTAATATAGAAAAATGACTAAATTAGTATACTATAGCTCTCTTTTTAAGAATTACATAGAGAGAAAAGGTATAATAGATAATCTTGAATTAAAATATATAAAGGAACTAACTTCTTTTTGCTCCCCCACAGATTTATTTATTAATTCAATATGGGGTGAAGTAGATGATACACTAATAGAGTTAATTAAACAAAAACCATCCCGAGCTATCGTATATAGCGGTATGGACTGGGAAAATACTGTGTGTCAAAAAGACTTTCATAACTTTATTAATAAACATATTAAAAACACACTTTACATAGGTAACAGTGACGGTATAGGGTATTTTAGCTTCTGGCTGTTTTTTATCGAAAAATATTATAAATCCTATCCTATTGAGCAGATTGAACTAAATAATCCTAAATATCTTTATATATGTCTTAATAGAAAAAGACATCCACATAGAGTTGAATTAATAGATAGATTAAAAGAAGAAGGTTTATTCGAATACGGATTAGTATCTCTTGGCGGTGATTTAAAAAATAATATACCTCAACTAAATTTAAATGTAGATGTAGATGAAGTAGATGGTAATAGAGCTACTGATTATAAATTTGGTGATATACCTAACGATATAAGTTCTATAGGAGGTCTAGCTAATTGGAATAATACCCTTATTAATATAGTTACAGAAACTACTACCCACACTCATACATTTATTAGTGAAAAAACATGGAAACCTATATTAGGGTTAAGACCTTTTATGATAGTTGGTGATTATAAAATTTATTCTTATCTTAAAGATTACGGTATAGATACTTTTGATGATATATTCGGAACAGGTTATGAGCATCCTTGGGTATATAACAGGATTGAATGGGTAATTAATAACTTAAAAAAGTATTCTAGTACTAATTTACTAGACATGTATAAAGATTTATATCCTAGATTAGTCAAAAATAAATTACAGCTACAAAAAATTTTTAAGATTAACAGTTCAAGATATCAAAAAGTTATAAATTTAATAAATAGAAATTCATAATATTTATTAGAATAAAAGCAAGTTAATATGAATATAGGGTTTATAGGAGTTGGAAAACTCGGAAAAGAAGCTGCTGAAGTAATGGCAGAAAAACATGACGTTATAGGATACGATATTACAGAAATATCCCCTGAAAATTTTAATATGGTAGGTACCATAGAGGAAGCCTGTAAAGATAGAGAAATGATCTTTATTGCTGTACCAACACCTCACCACCCAGACTACGACGGTAGATACCCTACCTCACATTTACCGAATAAAGATTTTGATTATAGTATAGTTAATAACGTATTAGATGAAGTAAACAAGTACGTTAATAAAGATCAACTGGTAGTACTAATATCAACTGTGCTTCCTGGAACCATAAGAAGAGAGTTTATAGATAAGATATCAAATGGTAGATTTATATACAATCCCTACTTAATTGCAATGGGGACTGTAAAATGGGATATGGTTAATCCAGAAATGGTAATTATAGGAACTGAAGACGGTTCTATGACAGGAGATGCTAAATTACTATTAGATTTCTATAGAACGTTTATAACTGAAGGCACTCGATATGAAGTAGGAACTTGGGATGAAGCAGAAGGAATTAAAATATTTTACAATACGTTTATATCAACTAAAGTAGCATTAGTCAACATGATACAAGATGTAGCAGAGAAAAACGGTAATATGAATGTTGATATAGTTACTGGTGCTTTGGAAAGATCAACACACCGTATATTAGGTAAAGCGTATATGAAAGCAGGTATGGGAGATGGAGGGGGATGTCATCCAAGAGATAATATTGCATTAAGGTATATGGCTGAAGAATTAGGTTTAGGTTATGATTTATTTGATGCTATAATGAAAGCAAGAGAAATACAAGCTAAAAATTTAGCTCTTAAGATGGTAATGGAATCATACAAAACAGGCCTACCTTTAGTAATATTAGGTAAAGCATATAAACCAGATGTAGAATACGAGGACGGTTCTTCTTCTATACTTGTAGGACATTACTGTCAATCCGCATACGGTAATAGGTTTAAAGTTACTTATGACCCAATTGAACCATTTAAAGCTGTATACCTATTAGGACATATGGGTAAACACCACGACTATGATTTCCCAGAAGGTTCAGTAGTAATAGATCCATGGAGATCTTTTGTAACCGATAGGAATATAATGGTTATTCATTACGGTAATACTAGATGAGTAAAAGTACAAAAGGTTTTATAGAACAAAACAATCAGTTCATAGATGGTGGTACCGATACGATGTACTGGAAACTGAAGGTAGGAGGAGATATCGACTGGATGGGTGTACCTAATTCCAAAGCTACTATTAATAGGACAAAATCTAATAATAGCCTAACATACCCAGGTGCGTTAGTTTATGAAGCTACTTACAACTTTGATGAAAACGGATTAAGGTATACACCTGAAAACACCTCACCTAATAAGAAGTATAGTTTATTTTTTGGAGATTCACAAACATTTGGAGAAGGGTTAAATGATAATCAAACATTGCCATTTTTATTCCAGAAATATAGTAGCGACTTTAATAGTTTTAATTTTGGATTTCCTGGTGCTTGCCCCAGCAATATGTTAGGATGGTTAAAAAAAGAAAAAATTCAGTCTAAGTTTAAGAATGTAGAAGGTGAAGTATTCTATGTAATTAGAGATGGAGATATAAGAAATATTAATAAATTAGAGGAATCAATCACACCTAATGAATTTAAAGAAGAGCATTTTAAAAAATTATCTAATATTTTTAAAGAGAGTGAAGAAATTATAAAAAAAATTTCTCCTAAACTCAACCTTACAGTTGTTATTATCCCTTTAACATTTAGCCATAAAGAGATCATTACAGCCCTATCAGATTTAGATATTAAACTTCTAAACTTCTATTATATAGATTTAGGATACCTTACAAATAATTATTCAAGATTTTTAGACGGAGCTCATACTTGTGAGAGTAATAATATTTTAGCAAAATTAATTTCTGATAAGTATAACAAGAGTTATAACCCTATAAATTTATTTGATTCTAAACCCTTAACTAACATAGAAGAAATAAGTCAAAGAATAGAAATAGAATCTTTCTTTATGCATTATTTTTCTGATTACCCAAAAGATGATGCTGGTGTTATAATTGCAAATATTTTAAAGTTCTTTTTTAAAGACACTAAAGAAGAAAGATTATTTCAACTTTCAGAAAAAAAGTTTTACGAAAAAATTGAACTTATAGATATTTTGCTAGAGAAAAATATACTACCTTCTGATACCTACAAATTATTTTTAGAGGATAAGCTATATGTGGATAAGGAACAACTATTTCAAGAAACAAATTTTAAATTATTATCAGAAGAATATAAAAGTATTTTTCTAAAAATTTATATTAACTTATATGAGTAAGACTATAAAATTAACAGAACGAGAATTAAAAGCTATAGAATCTATAAAGGACCGTAAACAAGCTATCAAAAATGAAATATCTGATATAGGAATGCATAAGATGAATCTTAAAATTAGACAAGATAAGTTAGATGATTTTTATAGCAAAACTTTAGAATTAGAAACTCAAATTGCAAAAGGATTAGAAGAAAAATACGGAAAAGGATCTATAGATATACAATCAGGGATATTTACTCCTTTGCAGTAAAATTTTCACTAAATTATACTCTATTTATATATGTAGACGAACACCACACACATAGAGTGGTTTCGATTATTTACATATATTTATATAAGACAATATTATAAACTTTACCGAAAATGGCAGAAACAATAGTCTCACCAGGTGTTTTTCAAAGAGAAAACGATATCTCTTTCATCACACCAGCACCAGTAGAAGCAGGAGCAGCAATTATAGGACCTACTGTAAAAGGACCAGTAGAAATTCCAACTGTTGTAACCTCATATAACGATTACGTAAGAAGATTTGGAGACACATTCGAATCTGGTTCAGATAACCACGAATTTCTCACATCTATGGCAGTTAAGTCTTACTTCCAACAAGGAGGTGATTCTTGTCTAGTTACTAGAGTAGTATCAGGAGCATATACTAGAGCTACAGCAACAGACGTAGTAGCAACAAGTGGATCAGCTCCATTTACAATTGAAACATTAGGACAGGGAGTTTTAATGAACAACGCATCAGCATCTGGAGCATATACTGGTTCAGTAAATGAAAACAGCGATGGTTCGTTAATTTCTGGTTCAACAGATAACCTTAGATGGGAGATTTCAAATGTAAGTAATGCAAAAGGAACATTTACACTTTCGGTAAGAAGAGGAGATGATAACTCAAAAAATAAAGTAGTCCTTGAAACATTCAATAACTTAACATTAGATCCAAATTCTGATAACTACATTTCAAAAGTTATTGGTGATCAAGTATTAACAAAGCAGACAGACGGAGCAGGTGTATTATATGTTGACACAACAGGATCATATGCAAATAGTTCAAACTATATTAGAGTAGCTTCAGTATCTAGAAACACTCTTAACTACATTGGCAACAACGGACTGATCAGAGAAACATCTGCAACTGGTTCATTACCAACAGTACAATCTGGATCGTTTGTTGGAGCAACAGGAGATGTAGCAGCAGGAGCTAATATGTACCACAACATTAGCACACAGACTCAAGGATTAGCAAATACTGATTATTCTGATGCTATTACATTATTAGAGAATACTGACGCTTATAGATTTAATGTAATATCAACACCAGGTTTAACTTATAATCTACACAGTGCAAGATTAGACACAGTAATTTCATTAGCTGAAACAAGAGGAGATTGTATTGCAGTTGTAGATACATTCGCATACGGAGCAACACTTACTAACGTAACTGGTCAAGCAGACTTATTAAATAGTTCTTATGGAGCTACTTACTGGCCTTGGTTACAAACACAGTCAGCTACAGGTAAAAATGTTTGGGCACCAGCATCAGTATTTATTCCAGGTGTATATGCATTTACAGATGGAGCAGCAGCACCATGGTTTGCACCAGCAGGACTTGTTAGAGGTGGAATTCCAGGAGTAATTCAAGCAGAAAGAAAACTATCAAGAAACGATAGAGATACTTTATACAGTAGTAAAGTTAACCCAATTGCTACATTCCCAGGAACAGGTATTGCAATCTTTGGACAAAAGACATTACAGACTAAAGCAAGTGCTTTAGATAGAGTAAATGTAAGAAGACTATTAATTGATCTTAAGAAATTTGTTGGAGATCAAGCAACTAATTTAGTATTCGAACAAAACACAATTGCTACAAGAAACAAATTCTTAGCATCTGTTAATCCATACCTTAACTCAGTAGTACAGAGACAAGGTCTTTACGCTTTCAAAGTAGTAATGGATGATAGTAATAATACAGCAGATGTAGTAGATAGAAATCAATTAGTGGGTCAGATATTTATACAGCCAGCTAAGACAGCAGAATTTATTATTCTAGACTTTGTTGTTGAACCAACAGGAGCAACATTTGGAGCATAATTTAAATTAAAGATATTTATAATAAAAGAGAAATAAAATGGCAATATTAAATCCCGGAGAAATTAACGTCCAAGCATTTGAACCAAAAGTACAAAATAGATTTTTACTATTAATGGAAGGTATAGAATCTTTTATGGTAAGAGCTATATCAACACCAGAGTTTACTGATGAGGTAATTACTTTACATCACATCAACTCTTACCAGAAAATAAGAGGTAAAAGAGAATGGGCTGATATGTCTATGACTCTATACGATCCAATTTCACCATCAGGGGCACAGCAAGTGATGGACTGGGCTAGATTGTCATACGAATCAGTAACTGGTAGAGCTGGTTACCAAGATTTTTATAAAAAACAGTTAACTCTACAACATTTAGGACCAGTAGGAGATATAGTAGGAGAATGGGTAATCGTAGGAGCTTTCATTAATAATGCAAACTTTGGAGATTTAGATTGGTCAAGTAGTGATCAAGTTGATATTACATTAAGTATTTCAATGGACTACTGTATATTAAATTACTAACCGCTACCCTACATAGTATTTAAGAAACCCGGCAATTAGTCGGGTTTTTTGTTGTTTCCAAAAAAATTTATTCGTATATTTATATTAAGACAAGTTATACTTAAAAGTTATTTATGAGCACAAAATTTAATTTACCAACAGAAACTTTAGAACTTCCTTCAAAAGGATTACTATATCCTGAAGATTCTCCATTATCAAAAGGGGAAATCGAGTTAAAACACATGACTGCTAAAGAAGAAGATATTCTTACCAATAGAAACTATATTGCAAATGGAACTGTAATAGATAAGTTACTACAATCAATGGTAGTTACACCAAACATTAATTTTAATGATCTTCTTATAGGAGATAAGAATGCTATAATGATTGGTGCAAGGATACTTGCATACGGAAAGGACTATACAATTACTTATCAAGGAGAAAAACATACAGTTGATTTAACAGCTATTGATCCAAAACCTATAAACGAGGCTGATTATCCAAACAGAGAAAATAAATTTAAATTTACACTTCCTTCATCAGGTAATGTAGTAGAGTTTAGATTACTTACTCACAAAGATGAAGAGTCAATAGATAGAGAAGCAGAAGGACTTAAAAAAATAGATAAAGATGTAGTAAGAGAGGTTACTTTACGTATGAGAGCGATGATTCTTTCTATTAACGGTACTACGGATAAAGCTGAAATTACTGATTTCGTAAACAACTACCTACTAGCAAAAGATGCTAGAGCATTAAGAGAGGAGTATAATAGAATTCAACCAGATCTAGATTTAACAGTTAAACTTAATGGCGTAGAGGAGGACGTCACTTTACCTATAGGGCTTAACTTTTTTTGGCCTGGACAGTAAGTACAAACAATCTCTTTTTAAACAAATACATGAAATAGTATTTCATGGTCAAGGAGGATATGATTGGCATACGGTTTATAATATGCCTGTATGGTTAAGAGAGTATACTTTTTCTGAAATTAAACAATACTACGAAAAACAACAAGAAGAAGTAAATAAAATCCAAAATAAAAATAAATCTACCAAACCAAAGGTTTTAAAACCTAATATAAAACCATCATATAAGACTAAGGCTTCAAAATAGAAGCCTTTCCTATTTATATAAAAGAATCTAAATGGCAAGAACACCAGAAGAAATAAGAGAATTTAATCTAGCAGCTCAAGAATTTTTGACTGTAATTACTAGTATTTCTAATAATCTTAAGGAAAATGCAAAGGAACAGAAAGTTGAAACTGATGAGACTATTGCTAAATCTGTTTTAGAAACAGCTAAGGCTAAAAGGTTAGCCGAAGAAGTAAAGCAGATAGGTGCTGAAGAAATTAGCAAACAAAAGAAAAGAATAAAGATTTATCAAGAAATAGATAATCTTAAGTCTATTCAAAGAGGAGTAGATGCTGAAATACTAGAGTTAGAATCTAAACAAGAAGTAGCAGCAGAAGGACTTTCTAAATTAGAGCAAAGAAGACTAGGTTACCTTCGAGATGCTAACGATGAAATTGATGGTTTTTTAAATATTGCAAAAGAAGTAAAGCAAGAACTCCAAGAGATAGACGAAAAAACAGCATTCTTTAACGATATGGCAGATCTATTTAGAGGGATTCCTTTATTAGGTCCGCT
>Ga0222716_10001615_pt1 | contig 18782 bp, 16 predicted proteins | sample C33_13DmetaG_FD_165044 | JGI IMG/M metagenome (GOLD analysis project Ga0222716, IMG submission 165044) | Estuarine water microbial communities from San Francisco Bay, California, United States - C33_13D | ecosystem: Environmental > Aquatic > Marine > Unclassified | place: USA: California... | reverse complement strand
TGAAAAATTGAACGAAGAAAGCCTCCTTGTTTTTGATTCGGAAGGTATGAGAACAAAAGTCGTTGATGGAGAAAATGCTTCTCTTCTTGAAGTAAGAATACCAAAATCTTCCGTGAACGCCTTTTCTTTCTCCGAAGCATCAGCAACGGAGGTCGGTGTAGTGGTTGAGCGTATGAAGGATTTAACGAAGACCCTCACAGTTAAGGACACTATCAATATTGATTACGATACAGATAGTCCTACATGGCTCACTATGTCAGCAAACGGGGTTGAAAGAAAGGTTCGTTTATTGAATTCTGCCCACATGAAGCGAATACAGACCCCAAGCACCGAACACCATTGGTCGGTGAGCCTCCCAATGAAAGAGGTAAAGGCGTTCATTAAGTCGCTCGGAGCCGCTAATGGATTTACAATCACGATTGGTGATAAAAAGGTGGCTCTTCATGCTGAAACGGATGATGGTGAAATCCGACTTGATTTGAATGAAACGAATTTGCTTCATGCAGAAGAAGGTTCTTTTTCCACCAAAGTTTCCACCGATAAATTCAGTAAAATATTGGCCGCAACAGGAATCAAAACTGTTGTGACATTAAAGGGGTCAAACGAGGCCGTTATTGAAGCCCAATGGACAGAAGCAGGTATGAATTTTGTTGGATGGGTCGCTCCACTTACACGGTGATTACCTTGACGCACCCTAAAAAACCGACCATGTTTGAAGCGGCAAAGCGTGTAATGGGTATGTTTGAATCAATCACGGCAAGACAAATTATTGTTCGCTTGAAAGAAGGAGGCCGAAAAGAATTGCCGACTCCACGACAATTGGCACAAAAATTCCGTTCCGACCCCGAAATTGAAGCGATTAAGTCGGATAAGAACAAATCACCAACGATTTTTAGACGGATTAAGTAATTAGGGTCTTGAAGTCGTATTTTTAAGAAGTAGGTTAAGATTCAAATAGTCGCAAACAGAACAATAGAAATGCGAGTAATACTCCCCGACTCATGGGAGTTTTGTTTAGGTGATACCATGTCAAATACTGAAAACCGACCCTTTGTTCTGTCCGAAAACTTTGTTGCTAAATACAAGAGAAGGAAAGCCCCATTTGGATTTAATGGTCTTGGGGAATTGGTTTATCAAAGAACCTATTCTCGCATGAAGGATGATGGAAAGAATGAAAAATGGTGGGAAACTGTTCGTCGTGTTGTTGAAGGCACTTTTAATATGCAGAAGCGACACATTGATTCACATGGTCTTGGATGGAATGCTTGGAAAGCGCAACATTCGGCTCAAGAAATGTATGACCGAATTTTCCAAATGAAATTCCTTCCTCCGGGTCGTGGTTTGTGGGCTATGGGAACTCCAATTACAGAAGAAAAGGGACTTTTTGCGGCATTAAATAATTGTGCATTTGTTTCCACCGAATCAATCAATTCGGAATTTTCTAAGCCTTTTTGTTTCCTCATGGATGCCTCTATGCTTGGAGTCGGTGTTGGATTTGATACCGAAGGAGAAGGAACAATTGTTATTCGTGGGCCAAACGATGCTCGCAAAACTGAAATGATTGTTATTCCCGACACAAGAGAGGGTTGGGTTGATTCTCTTCGTTTGCTTCTTGATTCTTATTCAATGGGAACAGGAAAGGTTGAATTTGATTATTCCCAAATCCGAGAAGAAGGAGTCCGTATCAAGGGATTCGGTGGAGAATCAAGTGGCCCTCAACCACTTATTGAACTTCATGGACAAATTCGTTCTATTCTTGACGGCGAGATTGGACAACCGATTTCAATCACCGCTATTGTGGACATTATGAATTTGATTGGAAAGTGTGTTGTGGCAGGGAATGTGCGCCGAACCGCCGAAATTGTTTTCGGCTCGCCCGATTCCGAAGAATATCTTGATTTGAAGAATTACGAAGTTAATCCGCATCGTGCTGAATATGGTTGGACTTCAAACAATTCTATTTTCGCAGAATTGGGGATGGATTACGAACCTTCCGCAGAACGGGTGCGAATTAACGGCGAACCGGGTTATGCTTGGCTTCAAAATATGAAAAAATATGGTCGTATGAAAGACGATGCTAATTTCAAAGACCATCGGGCAAAAGGTGGCAATCCTTGTCTTGAGCAAACTCTTGAATCCTTTGAATTATGTTGCTTGGTTGAAACTTTCCCAAACAATCACGATTCATTTGAAGACTACATGAATACCCTTAAATGTGCTTATCTTTATGCAAAGTCGGTGACTTTGGGTAAGACACATTGGGCTGAAACCAATCGTGTGATGTTGCGAAACCGAAGAATCGGTTGTTCCATGTCGGGTATTGCTCAATTTATTGCTGATAAAGGGCTTGATTCTCTTAAACAATGGATGGATAATGGCTACGATTACATTCAAGACCTTGATACGAAATATTCCGATTGGTTTGCGGTTCCAAAGTCAATCAAGACCACAAGCATCAAGCCATCGGGAACTGTTTCTCTTCTTGCAGGAGCAACACCGGGCATCCACTTCCCCGAATCCCGATATTATATTCGCAGAATGCGATTGGGAATTCATTCAAACCTTGTTCCTGCTTTAGAAAAGGCAGGTTATGGTATTGAACCTGCTTTTGGAAGCGAAGACACAACACTTGTTGTTTCAATTCCTGTGGATTTGGGAGATGGTGTTAGAACACTTGACTCCGTTTCCATGTGGGAGCAATTAAGTTTAGCCTCTCTTGCTCAACGATATTGGGCGGATAATCAAGTTTCTTGCACCGTGACTTTTGACCCCGAAAACGAAGGTGGTCAAATCGCAAACGCCCTTGATTTCTTTCAATATCAATTAAAGGGAATTTCTTTCTTGCCGAAACTTGATTTTGGAGCATATCCTCAAATGCCGTATGAGTCAATTGATAAGGAAACCTACGAAAAGATGCAATCTTCTCTTGGAAAATTGTCGTTTGGTCGCATTAAGGGCGAAGAAATTGTCGTTGAAAGATTTTGTGATAATGATGTTTGTGATTTGGATTTCGCCCCTGCGGTTTCCGAAGAGGGTCTTGAAACCAATTAAAAAACACCCTCACAATTAAATAGCGAAACTATCAATTAATAAATATGGTGCGGAATCGTTGGAGGACTTTTCCATACGCTATGGATGATGATTTATCCCGAAGCCATGCTTTGATTCCTGCCCCGCATTCGGACAATTTGTTTGAATTATTGCATTCTTTTGAAGATGGAATGGAACCTTACGACATAGAATTGAGTCAATACATTGTTCTTGAAGATAAAGTCGTTTGTTTTGTTGGCACTTATCGTGAGAGTTTTTACAACCATGAAACAGGAGATTACAAATTGAAGAAGAAAAGGCATTGGTTTGGAATTGCTTATCAAACTTCTATTCCCTATTCCAAAATGATTGAAAGATATTTAGAAGCAAGGCAAAATTATGATGCTTGGTGGGCGAAAATGATAATTGCAGAAAAACTGCAAATGGGGAGATTTAAAAAAGAGGGTGGAGATACCATTATGCCTCATCATGGAATGGAACGAAACAGAATATATCAAAAAGAGCCTCTAAAACCGTGGACATTTTTTGAAGACTATATGTGGCATTTAGACGGCAAGAATTGGAATAGAAGTTACAGGGTGTATGACTATTTCATTGAAGGAACCAACAGAAAGGATGCAAAAGAAAGGATTTTGGAACAAGCACAAAAATTCGTTTCAACCGAACCCGATTGGTTTAAAAATGCAAGGCAAGAAGTCTTTGAGAAGCGACGAGGAATGAAAAAGAACGCTGAAACTTTTGAAGCAAATGATATGGTCAAAGAACGATATTTTGACAAGCAATTGAAGAAATACAAAGACAAATTGGGGTGGCAGTATTTATCCCTAAACCCTTCTTTAACTCCTGCACTTATTGAGAAATACAAAGACAAATTAAATTGGAAGTGGTTATCCTCAAACCCTTCTTTTACTCCTGCTCTTATTGAGAAATACAAAGGCAAAGTGAATTGGGTCTATTTATCCTCAAACCCTGCTTTGACTCCTGCACTTATTGAGAAATACATTGACAAATGGGGTTGGAATAGTTTATCCTCAAATCCTGCTTTGACTCCTGCGTTGATTGAAAAATACATTGACAAATTGAATTGGTTTAATTTATCTTTGAACCCTGCATTGACTCCTGCTCTTATTGAGAAATACAAAGACAATTTGGTTTGGGATGCGTTATCCGAAAATCCTTCTTTAACTCCTGCATTTATTGAGAAATACAAAGGCAAATTGGATTGGGATGCGTTATCCTCAAATCCTTCTTTGACTCCTGCACTTATTGAGAAATACAAAGACGAATGGAATTGGTATGCGTTATCCCGAAACCCTTCTTTGACTCCTGCATTTATTGAAAAATACAAAGACAAATGGGATTGGAATAGTTTATCCAAAAATCCTGCATTGACTTTTGCTCTTATTGAGAAATACGAAGACAAAGTGAGTTGGGGGATGTTATCCATGAATCCTTCTTTGACTCCTGCATTTATTGAAAAATACAAAGACAAATGGCATTGGGTTTTGTTATCCCAAAACCCTGCTTTGTTCGGAAATCTCCATGTCAAAAAAGCAGAAGAGTCCAATAATCCTTCCGCAGAAGAAATTTTGGATTTCGTAATTAAACAATTCTCAAAAGGAGAATTGACAGTTAATTCCAAAATGATTGGAGAACACTTCAATATTGAACCAAAAGAGGTTCAATACATAACAAATAGGGAAAATGTTCGGGACAAATACAAGGTGGAAGGAGAGTCTGCGTTTGGAGATTTCTTTTTGAGATATAAGGGAATCCCTTTTCAATCTGCTTACAATAAAGGACTCTATTACGCTTCCATGAACAATCCGTGGGTTAAGGCACGGGCGATTGGGAAGAAATATGAGCCAAAACGAATACGCAAGGCCCGAATAAAAAGGATTCTCTATGGTGCAGAAGGAATTGGTTCTAAAGGAATGTTGGCCGCAGGAATTATTGTTGCTTTTACCCTCATTCCCGAAATCAAAAAAGCATTTTTAAATAGCAAGCGGGATAAGTGATAAATCGTGAAGTCAATTGAAGAAGGGTTTTCGTCTGCCGAAAGAGTGGCAGATAATATTCAATTTCTATGTTCTCTTTCGCAACGAAGGTTTGATTGTATTTTGCGAGCCGCAGAAAACTTGAAGGTGAAAATTATCAAGGTGAGCGAATGACAAAAGAGGCAGAACGACTTGTGGAAGAATTTTCCGAGGACTTGGCGATAATCCTTCAAACATTCATTGAAGAAACACAGGATGCTAAAATCGTTATTGCCCGCATTGAAAGCGAAATTGGAAGGTTGAAAGAGGACATTACAGGATTAAACAAAACAATTCGTGATGGAAACGGGCAACCACCTTTGATTACAAGGATTGCAGTTCTTGAAGAAAAGGTTATGGAAATTAAATCCCACATTGAAGCGATGGAAGCAGAATCGACAGAAAGTAAGAGAATGCGATGGGAGTTTTTGCTCGCCGCAGTTCCCGGTTTGCTTGCTCTCCTTACGGGAGGGATGTTGTAATGGGTATTTTTCGTGATTCTGCTATTATGGGTGCGGCGACCTTTATTGTTGGAGCCGTATTTATGGAGGTTGGAGATGATGAAGAAATTGAATTTGATAAAACATTTCCATATATAGCGACTTTCTTTTCGGGCGCAATTGGATATTATCTTTTGAAAAAAACCAACATTACTGAAACCTTTTCAGCAGAAGGCGAATTTACAAAAGAAAAAGTTTCCGATGAGGGGGGGCGAAGAATTTTTCTTTTTGATTACGCAGGTAATCAAGCAAAATACGACTATGACTTAGAAGAAAAAACGGGAACCTTAAGGTTTATCGGTTCATTTGATGAAGAACGATTTGGAAAAGGAAAATTTTTACCTCATGCAAAAAAAATTGAAGATATAAAGGGGTCAAATAAATATTCACGAACCGTTTTTATGGAAACTTTGGAAAGGTCTTGTGAAGGGTGTGATGAACCAATTAGCAAAAATGGTGTTGGTCATTGTGAATCATGTTTCCAAGAAGAAATTTATGAAGATAAAAAAATGAAATATAATTATGACGAATGGCCTCCCGAAGTAAAGTGGGGATTAATGAGCAATAGATATTGCCGAAAGTGTTTATATTACATGAGTGGATTGGGCGAAACAAAACTTCCATCGGGTTTTGATTTAAAATCTGCAAATTATACATTAGGAAACGCTTTTTGTGAATCTCACTTCAACGAAGCCCTTGAGCAATCAGCAACGCCCGAACAATTATTGAAAGAGAATCGTCCCAAGCATTCACTTTACGAAATTGAAAATCGTAATCCCCGTGCTGAAATAATGTTGAAGCGTAGGGGAATTAAAAAATGATTCTTTGCCCTTGAGGTCTTGAAACCATTAAATAGAAAGTCCAATAATGAGATAATATGCCTTATTCCGACCCCGCTAAAAAACGAGAATATATGAAGCGGTATAATCCAAAATATTACGAGGAAACAAAAGAGCCTCGCAAAACAGTTTCTAAAAACACGGGAAAAAAGAGAATACTGCGAGAAGAGAAAACAATTCATATCAAAAAGGAACTTGGAAATTCTTGTTTTACTTGTGGCGAGCAACAATGTTCAATTGTTGTGGCAGAAGCGTTTTCTCCACTTCCGAAAGCGATTGCAGACCATTCTTGGATTCAAATCAATCTTTTGTTGCAGAACGAAGTGTTTTCTTTGACTTGTTCCGATTGCCGCAAATACGGCCCGCCTTCGGAAAACCATTAGGGTCTTGAAACCATTTTAATCCTTTTTTTGCATTTTTGGAAGCACATTTAAATAGCGGAAACGACAAGAAATAGGCATGACTGATTTTAAACTTGCAGGAATTGTTTCTGCCGTTGGTTTAGGACTTGGTTATTTGCTCGGAGGACGGTCTTCTAAAGTGATGGAGGCGGTTCAAGGAGATTACGCAATTACCTACTTGGAATCGCATGATGAGGCTAAAAATCAGCACAAATATTATCTTCTTTTGACAAGTGGAAACGACAATTACACGGCTTATGGAAGATTGCCCGGTTATGGAAAATATCGGGGAACGATGAAACTTGAAAAGCAACCTTCTGCCTCTAAAATGAAAGAATTGGCTATGAAGAAAATGAAAACTTATCAATTGGTTGGACACAAGTACGACCAAATTCCTTCCGAACTTAGAGCCGAATTGGAACGCAAAATCGGAATGAAATCATCTTCCCCGTCTGCGGAACCAAAACAAGAGGAAAAAAACCCGTCTGCGGGAATAAATGCTCGCCAAAGAATATTTATGAAGCGTCGTGGGCTGAAAAAGAACGCTGAAACCTTTGAGGCAAATGGCTTTGCGGGAAGGTGGAAGGATGGTAGCCTTCGGTTGATTTATGAGGATGCCGATGATGATACCGTAATACAATTCTTCGTGAGAAAAAACAATGCCGGTTCTTATGATGTTGTGCTTAATGACAATCTAATAAATGATGAAAGGTTGAAGCCCATGAAAGATTCTTCTTTGGGCGATTCTTATTGGATTATCGGGAAAATTAGGAGAGATAGGCGAGGTTGGAAAATAATTGTTCCCGTATTGTCCGAAAATACAATAACTTGGCAGAATGACCCATACCATTCCGAAGGACATAGAATGCTTGAAAGTCATAGAGAAAACTTGTATCGTGCGGTTGATAGTATAATGTGGTGGTTTAGAGAACAGGATGGAGGGCTTGATTTTTACAATTGGGTTAAGAGTTCTTCCGAGGCTGAAACATTTGAAGCGAGAGGGCATGAACCCAATAAGCCATATTATGCTACCGCACACTCCGATAGACCCACATCAGTTATGCACCCCATCAAATGTGGACACTACAAAATGGTTATGGATGGAACGGGTGTTTGGATGAGTCCGACTTTTTATGATACAATAGAGGAAATGGTTGAAGACCAATTACACGACTTGGCCGATGCTATTCTTGCCGACAGCGATAATGCTGAATTGATTGAGCAATATAAAAACTTGAAAACTGTTGGTGAGGCTCGCAAATGGTTGAGCAAAACCACAGGCACTAAACTCAATTTTGCACCTTGTTTCAAGAAGGAATATGATTATGATTCTAAAGCCTTGAATGCTTTACCTATCACCCCAATTTTTGATTGGTTTGACGCTGAAACCTTTGAGGCAAATGATATGGGGGCAGAAGGGCTTAATTTTTCAACCAATTGTTTGAATTGTGGTAATCAATATCAAGTTATGGACAAAAAAGACCATGTTAAACTTGTTTGTTATGATTGTAGTGATTACATTAAATTGCCTAAAAGCCATCTTTCGGATAGCAATAAAAGAGAATTGATAATGATTCAAGAAGGGTTTAAGGAAAACGAAAAGAATGAAGCATTTCACAAAAAATACCCTCATGGGATGATGGCAGAATCCTTTGAAGCCGATATGAGCGTTGGGAATGAAATGCTTCGTCAATTGGGTGGTCGCAGATTTATGATGATGGTTGGTGCGAAGCAACCAATTTGGGACAGCGATAAAAACGAATTGCACATGAAGATTGGACGAAACGCTCTTGGTGCAAATTATTTCGTTATTCGGCTCAATCCAAGAGATTTGTATGACCTTCGCTTTGAAAGCAGAAGAATGAATCGTAAAACCTATGAAATGTCGGTTAAGGTCAAAGCAGAATACGATGATGTTTATGCAGACCAATTACAGGATATTTTTGAACAAGCAACAGGACTTTATGTTCGCATGGCTGAATCTTTTGAAGCGGAATATCAACCCGACCAAGAGTTAGGCGATTATTCCGTTTCCGAAATCGCCAAATCGTCTGCAATTGAAGGTTATCAGCCGAACAAATATTCCTTTGGCCCGATTGGATATGGTGCTGAATCAATTTCTTCTCTCAAACTAAAGAAGGATTCCTGTTGTTGTGGTGCAACCAAGAAAACTCCTTGTGTTTGCATGATTCTTGGAAGCGATTGTAGTGCAAAGAAGCCGATGTGTGCTTGTTATCGGCTTAAGGGGATTCAACAAAAGGATGAAAAAGGTGCTGAAACCTTCAATGCTGATGGTGAATCAACCGATTCCATCCCGAAACCAAATCCTGCGGATAAAGAGGAAGCCTTTGCGTGGGTAAAGCGAGAGCATCCCCATATCAAAACAGATGCAGACCGTGAAATGGAAGGCGTTGATTATGCCGCCATGACTTATCATCCCGAAGAATTAGAAGCAGGTGCGATTAATGCTCTAAAGGCAGGAGATTTTGAAGCCGCAGAACGATTTGTCAAGGCTCTAAACAGGCAAAACTTTATTAAGGCGTTCCAAGCAGAAAAGAATGGGTGAATAAAATGGCGTTGATTACATTTACAGAAAATATTGCTCCTTCCCGTGTGGAACGGTTTGAAGAAGTTTTGAAGAAGATTGCAGATGCGGCCAAAGCCCGTAAGATTCCTTTCAAATACGAAAAGAAAGCCGCTATTGAGATTCCTGTTGCAGACCAATCAAAAGGAAAGTATGTTCGTGGAGCATACCAAGACGCAAACGGAGTTTGGGTCATTCAAAGAGTTCCTTTTACTGTATCACATGGCCCCCTTGACGAATCGGGATTTATGCCTGTTGCAGAATTGATTAAGATGCCGAACAAAGATGTTCTAATCAAGCGTTATGGTCTTATTAGTGATGAGGAAATGGAAAAGTTATTTCCGAAAATCAATGCTAAAATTCAAAATTGGAGTCCCCATTGTGACCATTGTAATCCCAAAGGTGACAAGAGGGACAGATATTACATTCAATTGCTTGTCGCAACCCGTGATGTGACCATGAAAACAAAGAAAGGAAATATTCAGTTTAAAGAAGGCGATATTTCTCAAGTCGGTTCTGCTTGTTTAGACAAATACACCGACATTGACCCGAAAACAATTGCTGAATTATATCAATTAGAAAGGGCAAAGCGTATTGGTGGAGTCCGTGCCGCACCAAACGACCCCGCAGGATGGGGTTGGAAAACAATGGATTTGATTGATTTCTTACAAAGATGTGTGATGTTTTACGGAGAAAATGAAAAGGAATACCTTTCTCGTCGTGGAGGGCTTGCTCGCCAAAGAGAAGGAGAAGAAAGTGCTAAAAGATTGTATTCTGCAAAGAGCGAAAAATTCAAAGTGGGATATAGGACGGAAGGAGGAACAGGAGTTTTCCCTGCTCGCAAAGGAGTAAGAGTTCTTCAATCCCGTTTGATTACGATTGATGGGCAACAATATTTCCAACCATTTAATCTTGCTGATTGGGGCGTAAATGCCATGATTAAGAAGTTTGAAAACGGCGATGCAAACGCTTGCTCACAAATGCCACTTCTTGATGAAAACGGAATTCAAGAATACGATGATGCAGGAAATCCTATTTTCGTAGCCGTTCCAAACATTTCGGCCATTCCACTTAGGATTGTTCGGAAAAAGTTTGATAAAGTTCTTCCTTTGGATGATTCCGTTATTGACCAAGCAAACGCTATGCGAAAGTGGTTGATGCGTCTTCGTCCCGCAGATATGCCGGGTAAAGAAGATTTGGTGAACAACATGAAAAATATTCTTAAATTCGGTTATGTCGGAATGAAGTCTGCCAACGATGCCGCAGAAGCGTGGCGATATTGGAGCATTTCAACCTACGATGAGCGAGTTAAAAAGGCGAAAGAAGATGCCGAGAAAAAGCGACAAGAACAAATCCGTGCAAGGTTGGAGCAAGCCATTCCAAACGGTAAATTCCGTGATGTAAAAGAAAAGGGAGATATTACCAATGAACTACGCAACATTCCTTCATACCAAGATTACAGAATTCGTCAATTGGCATATAATAGAAATGAAGGAATGCTATGGGTCACGGATGCCGATTGGTCAATATTAAACGGTATGCAAGCCGCAAAGAAAGAGATACAAAAGAGGCATCAAGAAGCAAAAGATGAACGCAACCGCAGAATTACTGATGAAGGTGCAGGACTTAGGCAAAGAAGCACCCTTACAAGATTGTTCGGAAGAGTTCCTTCGGAAACAGATGTTATGACTGTTCTTGAATGGAATAAAAATTCCGAAGAGTTAAACAAACTATTGATTGCGAGAAATTGGAGAGGGGATATTGAAGGCTATTATTTCACTTCCGCAGAAGTGGACAAACTTAAGGCTCATTACGGCATGGGACAACCTGCTCCACAAGTGGCTCCACAAGTGGCTCCACAAGTGGCTCCACAAGTGGCTCCACAAGCGGCCCAACAAAAGAAACCTGCAATCACTCAAGCAGAAGCAAACCGCAAGAAGATGAATTCAAAGAAAACATCTTCACATCAAGGAAATATGGGTGAAAAAATTTCAATTTCGGGATATGTGACCATGACTTCAAAGGTGTTTAAAAACCGTCAAAACGGATATGGACAGACTATTCAAGTCGTTTCCGATGCCGGAGATACCTATGTTGTCTTCATGTATAACAAAGATAGGCCGACTCTTGGACAATACATTTGTTTAGACGATTACGAACTCGTAAAGCATAATGACTATTATGGACACAAGCAAAATGTGATAGATTCGCCCGGTCAAATTTGGAGAGATTGTACGGCTTAATTTTTGCCACATTTATTGGTTCTGCCCTTTTCCTAAAGGCAAGATTCAAATAGCCAAAAAAACAATTATTGTTTATGGGCCTTCCAATAGAATTACCTCCCGAAGAAGTTATTTCTTCGCTTGAGGAATCTTTGGAATCTAAATTTAGTCACTACATTGTTTCAAAGGAATTAGATGTTGAAGGCATTTTTATTCATCATCTTACACAGGAACCAATTTCAATTGTTTTTGAAGTGAAAAGAACCTTGATTAATCCCGAAGATGAATTAAGTCGTTTTGTTGGCGAAATAGATAATGGTTCATTGGAAACTATGAGGAACATTTTAGAATCTATGCTTGACAACATTGAGGAACAAATTGTTGATGAGCAATCAATTATTGAATTTGACAAAGAATTTGACCCACAATACGATGATTGGTATTGTCCTTAATCGCTTCCAACACCGATGGATTGATGTTCCATCAAAGGGCGAGCCGTTTGATTTAAATACCTGTTTAGGAAACGAAAAGACATGGAAGGAATGAATCATCATTACGAAGGTTCGGAATGTGGACGCTACATTTACGGCATCATCACGGAGGAAAAAACGGGCGAAGTAATTGACCGATATGTTTCCGAAGACCTTATGGAAACAATGTATGGGGGGGCTTAAAGTGGATTTAAAAAAATTTGCGTTTAATCATCACGGCCCAATTGAAAAATGTGTTTTGTGTAAAGAACCATTAGGTGATAAATACGGCCATAATCCGTCACCGCTTGCTAATGATGGGCGATGTTGTGGGGAATGCAATTTCTTCCATGTGATTCCTGCTCGCATGGCACAGGCTTTCAATAAACTTGGCGGAGAGAGCGAAGAATGATTCGTGAAGTTTCATTGACTTCTCGCCACGAAGTTATTTCTTTTATTACAAGAAAGGAAATTACAAATTCTGTATTTGGAGAATCGGTTGAAGACCCAATGGATTTCAATACGATGGAAAAAAAGGCACTTGTATTCATTCAAGAATGTGTTTGGGAAGGTGTGGAAAAGATTCATCTTTACATCACAGGATTGACTCCCGCAACGACTTCTTTTTTGAAATCCTATTTTGATTCGGGATGTCCCGTTCTTCTTTCTCTTTTTCATTTCAACCGTGATTCTTCGCTATATCAAGAACAAAAAATCGTTTGATATTATTGTTCACAAGTGATACCCTCATTTAAATAGATGAAGAAACAAATAATCTTTTGTAAAGAAGGGAAAGTGGTTCCCTTAAATTAAACCAAAAGATGTGAATTACATGAATAAGGAAAACAATTTCAAGAAAACGATGCTTACAATTTTAACTGCTTTTATGCTTGCTCTTTCCGCAGGTATGGCTTCGGCTGATGGTTCCGACCCTCTCGACCCCTCCGATGGTGGGGCTGATTGGGATGGCGACGGTTTGACAAACTCCGAAGAACAGAATCAAGGAACAAACATGAATAATGCAGATTCCGATGGTGACGGACTCCCCGATGGGTGGGAAGTTACCAACGGATTAAATCCTACAAACGCAGGGGATGGAAATGCCGACCCCGATGGCGATGGTTTGACCAACGCACAAGAATATGCGAAGGGAACGAATCCAAATAATTCCGATACAGACGGTGACGGGAAACCCGATAACACCGATTCATTCCCAACAGACCCTAATGACGGAGAATACTCCGATTCCGATGGCGACGGTATTCCCGATGCGTATGACCCCGATTTCAGCGAATCCGATGCGGGTTCGGGTGATGGTGGAACGGAAGGCGGTGGAGAATCCGAAGCGGGTGGACAAGGCGAAGGTCAAGGTCAAGGACAGGGACAAGGACAAGGACAAGGACAGGGGCAAGGTCAAGGACAAGGACAAGGACAAGGACAGGGACAGGGACAAGGGCAGGGTCAAGGACAAGGGCAAGGACAGGGACAAGGGCAGGGTCAAGGTCAAGGACAAGGACAGGGACAAGGACAGGGACAAGGACAGGGGCAAGGTCAAGGTCAAGGTCAAGGTCAAGGTCAGCAACAAGGACAGGGACAGGGACAGCAAGGACAGCAGGGCCAACAAGGTCAGCAAGGACAGCAGGGACAGCAAGGACAGCAAGGCCAACAAGGTCAAAGTGGGCAACAAGGCCAACAAGGACAACAAGGACAGTCGGGACAACAAGGCCAACAACAAGATAACGGACAAGGCCAACAACAACAGGGTGGACAACAAGGTGGACAACAAACCGAACAACAAGCCGAAGAACAGAACGGTCAAAATCAAAATGGACAATCCCAACAACAACAAGGGCAGACCCAAAACGGCCAACAAGGGCAACAGGGACAACAATCCGACCAACAACAGGGACAACAATTAGACGGACAATCCGAGAACGACAACGATGGCGACGGCATCCCTAACGATGTGGATAACGACGACGACAATGATGGCATCCCCGACAGTTTAGATGATTCTCCGTTTGACCACGACAATGACGGTATCGCTGATGTTGAAGACGACGATGATGATGGCGATGGCATCAATGATGATGAGGAAGTCCGTGATGGGAATGATTTGACAAACATTTACGACCACGATAACGACGGAATTTCCGACAATATTGATATGGACATTGACAACGATGGAATTGACAACCGAAATGACTTTTACGACAATGGTTCTTCTGCTATGCGTGACCACGACAATGACGGACTTAACGACGGCATTGATACCGACGACGACAACGATAACATTCTTGATGTTGATGAAGTCGGTGGTGCATGGTCTTCTTACCGATACGACCACGACAATGACGGTATTTGGGATGCTTCGGACTTAGACGATGATAACGATGGATTATCCGATTGGTTTGAAAACAATGACGGCAACGATATGACAGGTCAATTTGATTCCGACAATGACGGCATTAGCAATCACTTAGACCTTGACGATGATGGCGACGGCATTCTTGATGAATTGGAATTTTAAGCATGAATTGGATAACAGTTTTTGATTTCCTTTGGGAAGTCTTATTGTTCCCATATTCGCTTCTATTCAAAAGGTCTTAATTCTTCACATTTAAATAGACGGAAGGACAATTTGTTTTTATGTCTGTTCGTCGTCAAGGATATGAATGGCGGGTTGAAGATGTGGGGCAATTGCCTCCGAAGCGTTTGGAATTGCTTTCAAAACTTCCACAATCTATTTTCGTATCGGGAATTGGTAATGCTAATTTAAAGGCAAGGTTGCGAACAAAAGACACGGAATACATCGTAATCAAATATTTCGGTTCAACACCGGGACTTTACGGAACAGGAAATGAATGGGTTCCCGCAGGATATGTTAATTTTTCAATTGGAACAACAAGTTATTTCAAAGACCCCGATGGAAGGCCTTCTCTCGGCCTTTCGGGTTCTGCATCGCCATATCCCGTATCATTCGATTTCGGTCCTGCTTTCAAAGCAGAATTTGATATTGAAATCCCGCCCGGTACAGAATGGGATATTGACTATTTCATCGCAAACTCAATTGTGGATGCCGTTGAAGAATTTCCTGCATCTCCATCTTATACATGGACAATGGCGATTATTTTATGAGAGTGGTGATTAAATGAGTTTATCCTATTCCCTCGATATTTCTAATCTCCAAAATTTAGATAAATTAAGTAAGGCATTGATTTCTCTTGGAACTATCGCTCCCGAAACATTTCTTTTTAGGGGGTTCGGTTCACAGCGATTTTATCAACCTTCGATGATGACAAAGGTACAAGACATTTTTCCCACAGGAGAATACATTATTCGTGATGGGATGTATATCAATGGAATTTTCGTTTATGTCGGCTCTTATAAGGCATATTTTAAAGACCTTTTTGGTGCAGGTTCCAATGGTTATGCTTGGGATGGTTTCATCATGGCGATGAGGGGCTACTCCATTAACGACAATGAGGGACTTGTCGAAAGGGTTTCAAATGGTCCCTTTGAAGGGGAATTTACAGGCGGGACCGGATTTGGATTCCTTCCTATGCGAATGCCTATTGAGGTTAATTGTGGTGTTTCGGGAGATTCTGCCCAAATCGCCGCCGACTCTTCTGTTGGACTTCATTCGTTAGATGTTTTTAAGAGGGCTACTGATGTTACAGTTACAAATAACGATTTAGATATTCGCATCATAACTTGTGGATTTCAAAGAGTTAATCCGTTGGTTGAGTCAGTTCCGACAGGTATGGATTATGTGGCAAATCTTTATCTTGGAACATTACTTTCCTTCAACGGAGAGGCAGAATTACAAAATGGTGAAAAGGTTGCTGATTACGAATATGCACCGGCAAACATGATGCAAGTCACATGGCAAGCCTCTCAAGCAGGACACGCTGATAAAACCACGGAAATAGGTAGGTTCGGGATGCTTCGGGACTTAGACCAAGTTATTTCTGCATCGCAATCTATAACCACCTTTGAATACACATTTGCTGAATGGACAAATTTGCAGAAACCCGATGGAACCGGCGGTGGTTCTCCCACGGGTAATGACACAAGAGCAATTACATTTAATTATTTTCCTCGCAGATTTTTTGATATTTCTTGTTTTTCAAATACCAAATATAATTCCGGCGGGGACACAGCAAAATCACCATTTTTCATTGTTGGTGATATGGCATTAGATACTAATGATGATGGGTCTATTGATGATACTTGTCCCGTAATGATTGGTTGTGCATATCCTTTCAGCATTTTTGGAACGCCCATAGCAACGCTCGGACCATTTATGAATTCTTGTCCTGCTATCGCAACAAGTTTGGCAGACGACCCTTCTTGGTATAAGGAAGATACGGCTGTTGCATATAATTTTTCGGGGGCGTGGGCTTGTTCTATTCTTGTTCCTTACGAAGATTTAGGTGTAACGGGAGATTTTTCGCCTTTGTCTTATATCGCTGTAAATGATGTGACACATTCGGGTTCAACCTATGGTGAAATTTACTCATTTATTGATTCTCCATTGAGTCCCGCATCAATAATGGTTCCTTTTGCGGTTGAAACAGGTAATTTTACGACTACAACGGGTATTTCACTTCCGACACGATGGTACAACAAAGCCGTTCAATTTAGAACCTTTACGACAGAAGAAGAAGATAATGGGAAGGCAGGTAAAATAGATTTAGACACGGGTGCATTCACTCCCTCTTTGAGTTCATTGTACGATTCGGATTCTCAAGAATACATTGGATTTTCGGGTAATTATCAACGATATGGTTCTTACACGAATCCACTTGCACCAAATCAACCACAAGGAACACGGAGCGGAGCAGGATATGGATTCTTAGGATTCAAAACAGGCACAGGGCCAATCGCCATTATGTTTGATTCGGGAGGCGGTGCAGAAAATACTAATGAGGCGACAGGGACATTTGAAGGGTGGACAGGAATAATTCTTGCAGAAGGAGGAAATATCAATAATAATCACATTGAAAATCCTACATCGACAACACGAAAAATTGTTAATTGTGGGTGGGATAATGACCGTGACCAATGGTTGTTTTTAACATCGGACACAAACGATGTGGGCATTATTTCAGCATCATCCGATTTCTCAACAGCCTCAAATAATGTCGGATTTTTAGACCAAAAAGATAATTTCTTAGGCCTCAATACAAACACAAACGCAGGAGCATATTTTCCATTAACAATGAGTAATGCTATGGATGGTTGGGTTTGGTTTGGAACATTGGACACCGATACAACGGTTCGTTTCGGAATAAAACAAACAAGTTTAGGAACGGCTGAATCTCGCACGGTTGGCTCAATCACTTATGACACTTATCCCGACGCAACAACGGAGGCACGAAGAATTACAGGAACAACGGGAAGAACTGCAAAAGTTTGGGTGGATTATGTTCTGTTCGATGGTGTTGATTCAGTTATTGCCACGAAACTGAAAGGGCTTGGCATGAAGGTAAATATTGAAAGTGTTGAATGGTTCAAGAGAAGCATTATCCGAAGCGGTGATTTAAACATCAAGTCCGAAGAAATTGAGGAATGGATGCGAAATCAACAATCTCAATACAAGGATATGTTGAAGGAAACCGAGCGACAAGGAAGGGTGCGAAAAAGAAAGAGTCAAGTTTCTGTTTATCGAGAAGGAATGGACGACCAAATTAATCCCGAATTTATGGACACCGAAGTAAAAGATTACATTGACACATTTATTCCGAAAGAAAGACCGCCTTCCCCAACGGAGAAAAAATTGGAAAAGAAACGAAAGGGAGGCTATGAGCCAAAACAATCTTCTTACTACGACGAAGTGTTTGAAGATGAACCTTAATTTCCGCTTTTCGGAGATAAGTGATGCAGGAAAGACGATTTCTTAAATAATAAAGAATATAATGTATGTAATGAGGTTTATGGAGATTACAGTTTCACACGAATACCAAATAGAGATGTGCATTGATGAATTAATTTGCACACCTCTTGAGTTATCATTTCCTGCAAATTTCAAATTAGAATCGCTTGATATTGAAGCGGCAGACGACGATACTTTGGCACATATTTGTTCTTGCATTGTTTCTCTTGATGATGCCACCGTGTATAATGGCCTTGTTGGAGGCGGATTTTCAATCACACTTGATTTAGAAACTGTTTCTAAATTAAAAATAATTCCCGATGGAAAATTACTGAATAATTTGTTGGATAAATCTCCTGTTTGTAAAGTCGTCGTCACAGGAAGTTATTTCGCATACGGAGAACCTTCTTTTGAATCGGAGTTTTCCGATGCTTGGTGTTAAGGTTCAAATAGTGGGTGAAACAATAATTCTTCATGGGGAAGACGAAATTATTTCTTTATACAGGTAAAGGAGGTGTTGGAAAAACAACAGTTTCGTGTTCAACCGCCGTTTGGATGGCTCAAAAAGGACTTAAAACCATCATTGTTTCAAGCGACCCCGCACATTCAACAGATGACATAATGAAAGTCAAAATAGGGGCAAGTCCCTCTAAAATCGCTGATAATCTATGGGCGATGAATTTGAATGGAGAAGCGAGAGCGAAAGAATTTACAGAAGGAATTGCTGACCAATTAAATCACATGGTTGAAAAAATACCGGGATTTGACCCGCAGATTTTAGAAGACATGGCGGGGTTTCCC
>Ga0222716_10001614_pt1 | contig 18796 bp, 18 predicted proteins | sample C33_13DmetaG_FD_165044 | JGI IMG/M metagenome (GOLD analysis project Ga0222716, IMG submission 165044) | Estuarine water microbial communities from San Francisco Bay, California, United States - C33_13D | ecosystem: Environmental > Aquatic > Marine > Unclassified | place: USA: California... | reverse complement strand
TAACCTACTGGTAGATTTTGTATTTCATTTTGTGACGGAAGAATTGAGCCCTTAATTGCTGTTGCACCATCTGCACAATCAATAAAGCCGCCATACATATTTAAGATTGCATTTCCGATAAGTTCAACTGTCTTCTCGGAAAATAGTTTAGTCGATACTTTGGATGAAATATCAACAGTTTGTGCTCTGACAAGAACTTTTTCATTGGCATCAATAGTGATAACACCATTTTTACCGTCAGCACCAGAAGCAATCAAATCGATGTTAACTCCTTCTATTCGGACTCTTCCACTTGGTGCCCTAAGAACTAAATCACCACTGACTGCTTCAACATATACACCCGGAATATCTTCATCTACATTATCACCAGCCCTTACCTGAAATGAACCAGGTGAACGACATATAGTTCCGTGTTTACGATGAGGAGCACCAGATGCATCCATCGTAATATAATGGTTCTTTGTTTTTCCGTTTCTCAACAATACTGCAGAAAGAACATTATCTTGTGTGATATGTCCAAACTGCAGTTCACCTTGGGCAGTTCCATATCTAATAGTATGATAATTCTTTAGTTCTGACATTAAACTTTACCTACACAATCAATAACGGTTATAACTTTGTCTTGGAATGTTGGTTCTTTGAGTTCATCATTACCAACTCTATCTATACAAAGTTTTGGTCGTAATACCGCATTATAACCTGTTTCAGACTGAATGTAAAGTCTTGGATATTCAGTAAATCCTTCTCCACTTTCAGTAACCTTGATAGAAGTTACTCTACCTCGTGCATCAAATTTAGGTTCTGCAACTGCACCAATATCTGGTTCAATAACAATTTTGTCTCCTGGAGAGTAATTGATACCACTTTCATCGATAAAGATTTCACAAAGATATAGAATAACAGGATAAGAACCATTAGATGATGTTGGATAGTCACCTGATGGTCTTCTATATTCAGGTTTAGGTGTAGTAAAGACACCAGGTAGTTCAATAAGAACAGGATTACCACCTCGGATAGTTTCACCACCACCTTGTCCACCGTCAGTAGAACCATTATTACCATCACCATTACCTCCCCCACCAGTTCCACCACCAATACCACCAGTTCCACCACCAATACCACCAGTGCCACCATCTCCACCAGTACCAGGTTCACCTACTATAGGGTCAAATGGTGTTATTGTAGTATCTCCACCAGGTTGTGGATCTGTTATAACAACTGTACCTGGAGGAAGAGTAATAGTAGTACCAGGATCAACAGTAACTACTTCACCTGGTGGGATAGGTGTCCATGTTCCGTCAGGTCTTTTTATAACGGTATCATCTGGATCTGACCAAGTGTATTCATTACCACCTCTACTTCCATCGGGTGCAGGAAGATAACCAGTTCCGGGTTCTACAATTTCAACATCTGTAATACCAGTTTGAGTGTTACCCTCATCATCAGTATAAGTATCTACAATAGGTCTAATGTATGCACCTTTACCCTTACCACAGTTATCATATACCTTTCCATAAGATTTGTCATCATATCCAAATCCAAAACTTATCATATCAATTCCAATAACCTCACCCAAGGAACCAATAATAAGATTACCAGTAGCATTACTACCAGAACCAAAGAATTGTGCCACTGGTGGTCCACAAAATACAGGTCCAGTATCACAACTAGATTGGTTGAATACATCATCAAAATCCATGTTGAATGCATTATCAATACTGTTTCCTATATTTTCTCCAGAAGTTTGAAATGATGCTGCAATGTTCTTTGCTTTACCAATAATAGATTCAATATCTCCTGCAGATACTTTACTGGCACCACTTAAAATATTCCACTCATCAACTCTCGAACACTGCGGTTTTTCCTCACAACTTAAGAATGAAAGTACATCAGTAATAATACCTAGAATCTCTCCAACGATACCAGCAGACTGACCAACCAATGATGTAATTGATGATAGTGCATTGTTTATAATATCAGATATTCCACTAATAAGTTTTCCTAGAATATTACCGATTAAATTTTCTACCAGACATTCTAGTCCATTAATAACTTTATTTGCAGCATCTTTAAGAAAATTACCAATCATAGACAACAACTGATTTATCAAATTTCTAAAAAGACATGCAATCAAATCATTGATATCCTCTACTGCAATTTTAAGTTCAGGTCTTTCATTTGGAAATAGAAGAGAATATGTCTTTTTGAGTGCATTATTAGTGGTCTTAATGACAAACTTTTGAATTTCAGTAAAAATCCACTTTATTCCACTTGCAACAAATTTTGTTGCCTTTTGAAGTTGTTTATCAATTGCATCTTGAATATCAGAAACCTGAGTTTGTACTGCTTGACTATAGTCATAAACTGACTTCTGAATTTTTTGGATTTCTACAACAACATTCTGAATTTCTTTTTGTATTTTACCTAGGGGTATAGGTTCACAATCAGATGGAACTGCTAATGGTTGTGTAGATTCATCCTTCGAAGCTTCAGATGCTGCATCTATTATTGATATAGAACCAGTAACAGATTCCATCAAGAAGGGATTGTTAGGTGTTCCTCCTGATGTTCCGGGAACAAACATGTTCCCACCATTATCTTCAGTCTGATCGGGATTAATAATTTCCCCACCATTTGCTATTTTTTGTGTATAAAAAGGTACATAATCATCTGGTAAGAATCCACTAAAATTATTAAATCTTACTCCATCTGGTCTATTTTTCGCAATTGCCTGATATTCATTTCTTCCAATAACCGCACTGATGATGGGTATTTGACCTTCTTCACCATCAAGAAAATAACCACGAACACAATCACCTTGAGCCAAGTTTGCAGTTTGTGATGATGACCTACCACCACCACCAGCAGTTACTGGATATTCAACATATGCCCACTGTAATTCTTCATCAGTAACTTCTTGAGTATCATAAGGTGAATACCCTATAATTGCAACTCTATATCTCTCACCAAAACCTCTTATAAGTTCATTGGATTTTTTAGGATTATCTGGTTTATTTTCTTTCCACGAGTCTTCACTGGCAATTTGACCTACCCACCAAATATACCCATCTCTTCCTATTGAATGTGTCTTAATTATACTTTGATCTAACATCAGATTGCACCACCAAAACCTGTAGTTTTACCGAAAGAGTCTCTTACCAAACCCAAACTCGTATATGTTTCTCTTGGAGTCACTCTATGACATACACTTGCTACCATATATTTACCTCCACTTTGTTGGTTAGTTTCTTTATTTAATTTAGTTTCTAGTTGAGGGAAATCACATTCAATTATATCACCTGCCTTGATTGAAAAATCACCAGCAATCATAATATGTGTTTGAACCGTAAACATTTGATTGTATCTCATTATTGTTTGAACAAGAGCTTGTTCAGAATCAAAATTCTGTTTTGTGTTATCACTCTTCCAGGTATCTAATTGTTCATTACCTGTCCCATTTGGATTGACACCAATATCTTTAAGGTATGTAAAATACCTAGTCGGACTTTTAATAAATTTTTCATTTACATTGATATAATCTCTACCAGCAGTTTTTACACTATCTTTTGCGGTATCAATATTATAATCTATCTTTTTATGAATCATTCCAACAAAATCAAAATAAACCGTATTATTACTATAAGCACCAATACTTATATTTCGAGTCATATCAATATCACTCTCAATATTATATGATAATATATTTGCGTCATAACCAGCAACTAATTTTCCAGTATCATTATATAAAAATTTCTTTATTGGTTCTTTTGAAAAAAGACCGTCAATTGATTTAAAACATAAACCGTCTCTTGTCTGAAAGAATAAGAACCCACCAGGTCCACTATTTTGTCCAGAAGATGTTGGTATTGATTTAGAAGCCAACCAAGTACAAGTATAAAAGGGACTTCTAGTATTACCCATAAAATTATAGGTGTTTGAAGTATCATCAATATCAATTAGTTCTTCTGTTCCTAATACATCTGCTAAAATTACTCCAACATTTGTACCAATATTACCCTCATATCTTTTAGTAACTCTTGTCTGTTCGTTCAAAAAATATTCTTGAGATACAAAATCGAGTTGATAGACATCTTTAGTTGTATCGGGAATTCCATTTTTTACTCGATTGACATACATACCACGGTCAATCTTTATCTCATTTCCAATAACATCTTCAATAATAATATCTGTCTTTTCACCACCTCTGATTGGTAGAGAGTCTAATGTACTTGGTGCAGAACCTTCAAGTTGTTCACCTGTCTCTACAACAACTGCACTGGATGTAATATAATTTGACAATACATTTTCATAATAACGATATTCTACAACACCGTTAGACAAATCAATCTGTCTACCACCTTTATTCGAAGTGATAGTAAATTTCTTTAGATTACCTGGACCTGTTTGAGGATTATTTAATACCATATTATTGTTTAAACAGTTTGTTTTCCATCATAATCTGTAAGTATGTATCTCTTGAAGACCCACTACCAATAATAGCAGGAGGTCCACCACCAGAACTAGTATTACCACCTCCTTCAGTAGGCACTGCAATGGGCATGAATATAGTTCTCATTCTTTCATAATCTGTCTGTCTACTAATTTCTTCTGCTGTTTGTCTTTCTGCAGGTGCAGTAATTTGTGGTTGTTCTGGTGCAATATTAAAAAACTCTGCAGCTTTATTTTTTGGAACTTCTACATGAACATGATTGTAATGTCCAGATGATTGCCAAATAGTAGTGTAACCTTTTGATTTCCAGAATTGATTAACTTTATCACCAACTGCTTTACTAGGAACTGGAATATCAAATGCACGGTTTTCATGATGTCCTGCACCTCTATGTTCATTAATCTCATAGTTAGTATCATCAGCCAAAGGACTGATATCATAGTTACCACTACCATAGGTACCCATTTCACGAATTTGTAAATTCTCTGGACTATAAGTTGGTTTTCTTTCTGAGGTGTAACCAAATTGTGTTCTAAATTGTCTAAATTCTTCAATATCAGTCTGAACTCTACTCTTACCTGCCTGAGCCTGAGGTCTCAATGCCGGAGATAGTTGTTGTTGATATTGACTTCTGTCAAGTATAAGTGCTTGTTGAATTTCTCGGGAAGAAATACTTGCAGCATTATTACCAGTTCCGGCATATCTTGACTGATCGACCCCTCTCCCAGCCTCTGGTCTCGATAAACCAACTGATGCAAACTCTCTTGCAATTCCCTGGGCAGCTGCAACAACATCATCAGATTCACCTCTCAAATATCTACCAATTTCAGGTCTTTTTATATTGATAACATATGTTTTAAACTTTTCTTGAGTTGTCTCATCAAATTTGTCTGATCTACTTACTCCACCTTTAGGGTGATTGACCCACTCGGCCATTGTAGTATCAATAATCTGATATTTGCCAACTGCAAAGACTTTTCCAGATGCCTGTGCATCCATAATCTCACCTACTGTCATTTCAGTAAGATCTTTACCAAACAATTCTTGTGAACCACCAGGTGTATCACCAGCATTTCCTTGGTTGACAGAGTTGTATCCACCTTCTCCACCGGCAATTACCTCAAAGGTAGTTCCACCTGCACTACCAGGAATAGAACCATCAGGAGAATTGTCAGTACCAATTAAATCTTTTAGTAAACCCATACCGGGTATTTGTATATTTTTCAAGTCGTTTACAACTTTTTCAAGTTTTGGAAACTGATCTCCAATAGTTTTGATTAAATTTTCAATTTGTGTTTTTATAAATTGTGCAGGTGCCGAATTTATAATATCATTTATAATAGGCAGTACAGTATTAATAAGAAACTTACCCGCCTCCAATAATGGTTGGAAAAAATATTTGTTGATTAATTTAAATAACTTCTTAACTTCTTCTACAACATTTTTTATAGTTTCGATAATTGGTTTGATATTATCAAGTATCATTAGTATGATACCACCAAGTAGGATGTTCACAAAGAAGTTTTTAATCCTATCAAAAAATGGAATTTTACTGAGTAACTTTTTACCTAAAGATAAAACACCACCTATCATTCCAAACCCAACTTCTCTCAGACGGGCTAACATTTTATTTTTTCTTTGAGTCTTCGCCTGATTATCTTTTCTCTTAAACTTTATAAAATTCTTAATAGTACGTGTTAATTTAGATATCGATGATTGAATTGATTCAAGCACATTATCTAATTGACTATTACCCGTATTTGGTTTTAGTGTCTTTATCTTGGGAGTCGATGAACCACCTTTAAAAAACTTAGTACCTGATACTTTTGCAGGTGCAAGTTTCTTCTGTGTCGAAGGTTTTTTGGCATCTTGTTTTTCTTTTCGTTGAACAATTTTTCCTGCAACTTCTTTACCAGACTTTGGTTTCTTTTTACCAGAACCAATTAGACCTTTTGCTGCACCGAGTAATAGTGGTAATGCCATTATCCTATACCGCCATAAGGTTAAAAATTGAACTGGTCAATTTTGGAGATGAGTTATTCCTATCTGTTGATGAGAATGATGCTGCAGCATCTCGACCAACACTTGCACTTGCAATTTCGTCACCACCAGCACCTCCACCACTTAAAGGTAATACTGCAGAAGCTTGATCAGTATTGGGTGGTCTTGGTGGTTCTGATCTACTATGACCTGGTTTGACTTCCATCAAACCCAAACCTCTTATCAATGAATCTTCTAGAGGTTTAGTAAGTATATCTAAATCAGACTTGGGTACTGCACCAGCCTTTGCAGCCTCTTGAAGTCCTGGTGACATATTACCAAGTTCAATCAAACTTGCCCCCCTATTAGTCCCTGCAAGACCATTTCTATGTGTCCTACCAAATGCACCATAATTTTTTGCAAAATCAGCTTCAACTGGATTGATAGCATCAGTACCAGGCATTGGAAGAATAACACCTCTACCCCCACCTGGTGAGGCACCAGATTCTACTGATGCGTCCATATGTAATTCAATTACTTCATATCCCTGTTCCTCAAGAGCTTTCAATCTATCCTGTTGTTTAGTGAATGCCGCCTGTGTTAATTCTGTTTCTGCATGCATGTTCATTACTGTAACCGGTACATCAGGTCCAACTCTTTTTCTCAAGTTAGCTACTAAATTATCTGCCAATTTTGGAGTGATTTCCATTTCACCTGGTGCACCGAGTCCTGCAGCATGACCAGGAACAATAATATAACCCTTAGGTCCTGCATCTGACCCTGCACCATAGTCTGCTGTTGGAGCAGAACTCTGCTTTCCTAACAACGAATTTTGTGGTGTTACAGGTGGTGTTGTTGGAGGTACAGGTGTTGTAGTTGGTGTATCTTGACTGGTATCACTGGTGGGTGCTGTGTTTTCTTCTTCAAGAGCTGCCAACGTTGCTTGAAGCATTCTTAACACTTTCTGGTTACTAGATTCACCAAGAAGACCACCCATTGTAGTAATACTATCGATGCCTCCAGAAATACCTTTAGTTCTTTCTTCAGCTTCTGTTACCTTTTTTCTATAATGCTCAAGCATTTTTTTCTTTGTCTGTTCATCAGCATTATTAAATCTCTCAACAACACCAGCAATTTGCATTGAATCAAGTTTATCAAATCCCATATTCATGAGCATCTGTAAGGCCAGACCTATACCAAAAGATGCACCACCCCTTAATGCACCACCAGCAGTTACTTTTGGAAGTTTCAATCCCTTAAATGGATTTGGTAATCTAAAACCAGTTTTAGGTGCACCACCGGTTCCAGTAGTGACTGGGGCGCTACCAGTTACTCTTGGTTTACCGGATGCACCCCTAGTTATATTCTGACCAGGTTTATTAGTACCACTACCTGAAGTTCTACCTGCGTTCTTACCCGCCCCCTGTCTTGGTTTATTCTGATTACCCTTATCATTTCCACCACCACCTTTAGGTGTTTTATTAGGTTTATCCCTATCAAGTAATTTGTTTATTATTTTTGGTATTATACCCAAGAAACCTTTTAAGACAAACAGTACTCCTTTTATTAGAGGAGAAAATAATTTCAAGAAACCAAGTATCTTCAATCCAATATTAAGTCCAACAAGGGCAGCAATACCCAGAAGAATTTTATCTAGATTGTCAGTAATAAATGTAACTACATTCTGTATTTTCTTTTGATTTTCTGGGTTTTTAATCCAATCAAGCATTTTCAATACAAAACCACCAAGTAAGATATTCTTAAAGAATTTCTTGATCATATCAAGGAAACCCATCTTTGGAGCCTTGAATCCTTTTAGAGCCTTAGTTGCTTTCGTCTTTGCACTCTTTTCAGACTTCTCTTCTTCTGCCTTTTGTGCAGCCTTTCTTGCAGTCTTTGCTTCTTGTTCAGACTCTTTCTTCTCTTCACCTAGTATATCAGCAAGAAGACTATCAATACCAACCAGAGTTTGATTGATATTCTCAAAAGAGTCAGTAACTGCCTTACCTTTCGTCTCTATTTTATTTGATTCAGTTTCTTTAGAACCACTTAGAAGTTTTTGAGTGTTAACTGCAGATTTGTTATATTTTTTACCACTTTGAACTACCTTGGAGATATTGACAACTTTCTTTTTAGTTGGTTTAAATCTACCAGTCTTACTCTTTACTCTCTTAAATTCATTAGTGAGAAGTTCAGTCTCTTCAGTTGGAATCTGACTTTTAGACATTCTGCCTGCAGCCATCTTCTCACGAAGAAGAGTCTTATAAGTATCGTAATCAAGGTCAAATGTATCCTCTAAACCCAACAATCTTAATACTTTTGGATCAATAGTCTCATTAGCAGGTTGTTTAGTATCTTCTTTCTTCTCTGTACTAAACTTTTTGACAATGGCAGTTACAGCCTTCTTGTCTGGTTTTTTCTTAGCAGAGGGCATTGGCATTGGGCCCTGCTTTGCATTACTATTTTCTTTGGGTTTGCCAGTCCAGGAATCTAACCCTCCAGTATTATATTTTTCTTGTAATGGATCTGACATCTGACGGGCAAGATCCATCAAATCGCCCTTACCCTTTGCAAATTCTTTTTTCTTATCGGCCGACATCATATTATATACGGCAGATAAGTCCTTTATCTGATCTTCGTCAAGGTCTTTGAGAATATGATCTGGTAACTTATATGCAACTGATCTATCCTCATCATAAACCTTTTTTGGTTTTGCCTTGGCCTTTGGTGTTGCCTTTGGTTTTGGTTTCGCTTTTGGTTTTGGTTTCGCTTTTGGTGGAGTCTTTTTACTTTCATTTTCTTCGACCATACCTATGGCCATTTCATGTAGTTCAGTATTATTACGCCCCTGAACAATCTGACTATCAATATCACTCGTCTCTTTATCACTCAGAGAATTATAGTATTCTGACAGCAAATGTATCTGTTTATCATCCAATTTTGAGACAAGATCCTTCCCTAACTTATATTCATAAGCCTTTCTTGTTACTTTGGGATCTCTAGCCATTCTGTCTTGCCTTTTGCTTTTGTTCTTCTTCCTCTAAATGTTGTTGTAAGAGAGCAACGTAAATGTCTCTTTCAAAGGGCATCATATTTTCAATTTCAGTGAGAGAGTATTTGTGGTATTGCATCATCGCAAAGTTTAATTTAAAATAACTCTCTAGATCCATATGGATCATGCCTATGCGAAAAAACTGGATAAACCCTCCAAAACGATAGTACTTTTTACTTTAGTGCTTGGGTTTGTAATCTCAATTGTATGAGATAGTTTTGGCATAGTATCAAAGAAAACTTCAATGTCTTTAAACTGAGTTGAATTCATTTGTTCCAAGAAGTCAATAACTTCTTTTTTCGTACAGTCCTCAGTTGCCCAGACCTCTTCCTCACTATAGATCTTATCAATACATGATGCAATCAATTCAAATGATTGATTGATATCAGTGTTGTCTTCAAAGTCAAAGTTATTTGAAATGAATTGTTCCAGTGAAGGATACTTCATCTCCATTACCAAGGTATCATCAAGTTTAATCTTATTGGTATGGTTTTCGTTAGTTTGAACCTGAATTTCGTCAAGGTCAATAGTAACTGTTACGTTTGTCACTCCATCATCAGGAGCAACAATGTTTACCTCAACTTCTTCACCAACTGACCGAGCTCTGATATTCAAGAACAAATATTCAATATCAAAAGTCGGAAGTTTCTCTACTTTAATACCTCTAGTAAGAATACAACTTTTTAGAACAGATTTGATTGCGGTTTTAATCTGTTTTGTATTCTCACTTTCGAGAGCAAGAACCAAGAGTTTTTCTTCTTTGACTAGAAAAGGTCTATAAGTAATCTTCTTCTGGGTTGACGGTAATACCAAATCATACTCAGGAGTTACAATCTTCGGTAAAGGCATGATAAACTTATAATATAAGTAAAACTATTTATTATGTATATTTACGCTCTCTAATGTATCTAGTGTAGGACAATGAGATGTTGTATTTCAAAACATTACTTGCTTCATAACTCACTTGAGTTGGTGCAATACTAATTGGGAATGCATCTACAAAGGTATATTGCAACTGATAACTATCAGATTTACTTCTTCTTCTTTCTGCCGTTGCATTCTTCTCAAATTTAGTCAAATATACATTACTTCTATAAGTTTGGGGATAATTCATCCGATAACTTACTGCACTATTAAAATATCCTCTATTATCGGAACTTTGACCTGCAATAAAGTCAACCCAACCATCAAATAGTTCAATCACATCGTATCGATTATTCACCATAAAGGTCAAATCAAGAGTGTTTCCAAAATCCTTTCGATATGCCATTTTTTCTGACATACCAGCAAAGTCATTTGTTGCTTCATGAGTAAAAAGGTTTGCACCAGGAAGAGATGCAGCAGAACACATCAACTCAACGTTTTCACCATCTGCAGAGTAATTGAAATTTCTTGTTCCACTATTAAGAAAGCTCACCACTCTTGATGGAGGTTGAACTTTGACTTGATATACCGATGTCTGGGCAACATGAAGAATTTTACTCTTTAGTGCCGAGGTTTTAATTGAATTTGGAGATGGTCCAGGCATCTAAATATTTCTACATTATAATACTATGTATATTAGATGGGTCAAAGTATAAAGTCAATTTATAAACCATCACATCCTGAAAAATACCTTGGAAATTCAAATAATATCATTTGTAGAAGTTCTTGGGAACGACAGTTTTGTCGATATTGTGACACCAATCCCAGTATAGTAAAATGGGCGAGTGAAGAACTAGCAATAAGGTACATTTCACCAGTTGATGGGAGACCACATAGATACTATCCAGACTTTCTGATTGAAGTGAAAGAAAAGAGTGGTAAACTAAAAAAGTATGTAATTGAAATCAAACCCAAGAAACAAACTCTACCACCTGTCAAAAAGAAAAGAGTAACTAAAGGATTTATTTTAGAAGCAAAGACTTATGCAGTCAATCAGGCAAAATGGAAGGCTGCAGTTGATTTTTGTAAGGATAATTTGATTGAGTTTAAGATTATTACCGAAGATGAACTCTATCACTGGAAGAAATGAATAGATTTAAAGAAGAGGATGAAAATAGGATCTCAAGTATGACAGATCCTGATGACATGATGTTAGAAATCATGGAAATTCTAACAGAAACTGAAGTCATTCCTGATGTGGGTGGTTATTATACATTCATCTATCAAGCAAAAACTCCAAGAGTTGAATACGACCAATTTCCATTAATTGCTTGTGTTGGTGTTTATGAGTGGGGTTTTCGTGGTCTAAACTATCATTGGGGTGATTTTAGGAATTATACTTGGGAAGAATCATCAATTCTTCGTGTGGTATATCCTATGGAACTTAAACCACTTCGTGCAATTCCTTATCAAAGTTTTACAATAAATAACTAAACGGGTTAGTAACCATTATTAGGAGAAATACAATAGTGGCAAGTAAAGATACTTCAGGTTGGCAAAGTTTGGGTGGAAATGATCCAACAAAGTATCAGGCAACCCTGAACTATAATAACGGTACTATCGCGCCTTCTGGCCAACAAGGTAAAACTGATGTTGTTGTTACAACCAATAGATCAAATGGAAATTATGATGTATACAAAAAAACTTTTCTTGGTAACAAGTTAATATATCAATATAATGCTTCAAACGACAAAACAACAATAGTAAATCAAGCAGATTTTGATGATTTCTTTACAGGAAAAAATAGTCAACAATACACAAATCTAAATCAAAGTGTAAAACAAGCAACTTTAGATTTAGCAGAAGAGAATCTCTCTGGTAGTACCTCAAGAAAAGAATATCAGGAATTACAACAACAACCTGGTTATAAGTCACTTTCAAATACCGTAGACCCACCGGCCGTTGTTGAACTTGAAGTAGTACCTTTAAGTGGTGGTGAAGAACAAAGATCGGGTAGTAGTTCCGTTGATAATGGAACTCTTACTGGCGGTGATATGTTTACCGGTAGTAGTGACGCTTTTTTAGTACCTGTGGATGGTTTTTCTAATTTGAGTGGTTTTACAGATTTTGGATCATTAGGTGATGATGCATTTTTAGGAACGGCAGATGACATAACTGCCGCAGGAGATTCATTTGCAGCAAGTCTTGGTATAAGTAACACTAAACTTGATTTAAATGATCCATTCTATACTCGTAAGTTTGCTGAAGATGGTGAAGTACTAAAATATCCAGAAGCAGACCTTACATCCTTTGGGTACGATTATATTCAAATTACTGGTCACAAGTATACAACTAAGAATACTAATGGTTTTGGTCAGAGTGATAGTACTGGGGTATTTAATAATTCCTTTAAAAACTATAGTGTAAGTAGTAAGTTGGGTCAAGTAACAAAAATAATACAGTTACCGATGCAACCAGGGTTAAGTGAATCTAATGCAGTTGATTGGACACAAGACGAAATTAACGAAATTCAAAGAAGAGCGGCAGGTATTGCAGGTAATGCAATTAATGGTATAAGAGGATCAGATTCTCTTGGTGATTTGGGGACAGTTTTTGCTAATCTTTTGGGTAATACAGGTGAGGCCGCACAACAACTCATTAACGACAATGGATTAGCACCATTTATTACTGCGTATTTTGCTGGTCAAGCAGTTGGGGCTAATGTAGTAGGAAGATCTACCGGTCAGGTTTTAAATAAGAATCTCGAACTACTGTTTAAAGGCCCAAAATTAAGACAGTTTAGTTTTAATTTTACATTTACACCAAGAACTGACACTGAAGCAGCAACCGTCAAAGAAATTATACGGTTCTTTAAAAGATCAATGGCACCTCAAATAGCACCTCAAAGACTTTTTCTGTATACACCAGATATTTTTCAATTGAAGTATATACATAATAATGGGGAAGATCATCCATTCATGAATCGTTTTAAACCTTGTGCTCTCACTAACTTTAGTGCTAATTATACACCGGGCAATAGTTACATGACATATAAAGATGGTTCAATGACACAATACCAAGTTACTATGACATTTAGTGAACTCGAACCAATATATCAAAGTGACCATGATGTAGCAGGAGGCACTGGATTCTAATGGCAAACCCATATTTTAGATATATTCCCAATTTTGAATATGTAGATAGAACTTCTAGTGGTCAGAAAATCTCTGATTATACCGAAGTTAAGAATTTATTCAAAAGGGCCAAGATAAGAGATGATATTCTAAACAATCTAGGTTTCTTTACAAAATACCAGGTTGTTGGTGATGATAGACCTGATAATGTTGCAGAAAAGGTTTATGGTGATTCTAACCTTGATTGGTTAGTTATGTTGTGTAATAATATTATTCATTTTGAAGACGAATGGCCGATGGCTCAGGAATCATTCAATAACTACTTAATCAATAAGTATGGTTCATATGAAAATGCATATGCCACAAAACACTATGTTACAAGTCAAGTAAAGGATAGTCAAAATACAATTATTGTTCCACAGGGTGTTATTGTTCCTAGTGACTATAGTGTTACATTTTACGATCAAGGTCTAAATCAGACTATTACTCGTTCTGGTGCATATCCCGTATCAAACTACGAATATGAAGTATCGGTACAAAACAAAAAAAGAAATATATTCGTAATTAAACCATTCTATCTTGCGTTGATTATTGACGATCTTGAAGCAGTAATGCCCTATGGTAAGGGTTCTTCACAATATGTGTCTCCTAGTCTGGTAAGAGGAGAGAATATTAGACTCTTCCAGTAATAAAAAAAGTAATAGGGCCATTTTTCCCCCGGATTTTTTTGTCGGCATTTTTGTAATCAAGGCCGCGATTTCGCTAGGGTATAAAAAAAGGGTCGTAACCAAAGTTACAACCCTATTAAAAATTATATGTTATAGGTCAAGACTCGGCCAATTTGCTGAAATAGCTGAGAGGATCATCATCGTCATCAGTAGAGGATGTTGGTTCAACATTCTTTGATGCTTGGTAAGAGTCTTCAAGTTTTTGCATGACTTGCTCTTCACTAACAGCGCGTTGTTCAGTTGCTGCATAGTTATCATACTCGGTCTCCTGTGCTTCTTGACGTGCTTGTGATTTACTGCCTAGAACCATGTCTAGACGCTTCTTCAATTCATCATAAGATTTGAATTGATCTGCCGCAGTAAGAGCAGTCAATGAATACTGCTTCTTCCAGATTGCTTCCAAGGCATCATCATCATCCAAAAGAGGAGAGACACGATCAAACTCACTAGAGTCATAGTTCCAGTAACCTGCAACTTTCTTCAGTTTCAGTTTGAAGTTAGCACCCTGCCAGAAGTCAAAGGGATTGATTGCGGTCTCATCCTCAAACTCAGGTTGCATTGCTTCCATGATCTTATCAAAGATCTTCTTACCAAACTTATACAGGAAGACTTTGCCTTCATTCTGTGGATTGGCTTTGTCCTGGACAACATAGATGTTGGCGTAGAAGGACAGTTTACGTTTCTGTTTACGTACAGTATCTTTATCACTCTCATTACCAGTGTTCCACAACTCACGGTTGAGTTCACCGATAGGATCCTTACCACCAATGGTAGTCAGAGAGTTCTCAATGTACCACCCACCAGGTCCCTGGAAGGCGTGAGAGAACAATTTCACCCATGGTAGATCTTCACCGTCTGGAGCGGGAAGGAATCTAATTACAGCATAACCGTTACCGGTCTTATCCATTTCTGGTTTCCAGATACGTTCATCTGGACCCCCACCTTTATTTTCCATCTTCTCGACTTCCTTTACCAGTTTGGAAGTCAGGTTCCCAAGGGAACTTTGTTTCTTTAGGTCATTGAATGACATTTGAACCTCGTATTAGTTAGTATTTGGTCTGTTCCCGGACTTTGGTAGGGGGTTCCGGGGCCCCCGTAATATAACCCCTTTACGGGGTGGTGTCAACTGTTTATTTAGTGGAGGTGTTAAACTAGTTCTGACTCAAAGAAACTCATTCTCCTTCCACAACTTCAGTTTCAGATGTTTCGGTTCGAGCATTTTGTTCTTCAATCTGTTCCAGAACTTCGATTGCACCTACAAGTTTCAGGTACATCTCTCTGGTAGTTTCAAGTCCTTGTTCCACTTCAACTCGTCGTTTCCGTAGGTTCTCAAGTACGGTTGTATTGTCAAGAGCCATGAAGTATTATCTCCTTTAAAATTGATTTGAATTTAAATACATCAATATGTATAAACGAATTATACTTATTGATTCTCATTGATAGGAATTTCCACACAGGGTCTGAAAGATTCTTATCGAAGTCATCTTTGAATCCGATTATCTTATTCAAGATAACCATCGTCTCTAATGAAATGTTTTTTACTAGATGTTCTTTGATGATTTGAGGGTGTCGAGTCCCCTCAATCTTAAACATACCATCAAAGTCTTTATTTGTAAAGACATCTTCAACCTCTGACTTGAAAGTGTATGTAAGACTTTGTGTTTTCTTTTTCCATTGAGTGTAAAGTGTCTCTCCTTCCCTCACAAGGTTTCCTATCCAGATTTTAGAGATATCTTCAGAGTTTGAGTAATTTGAGACAAACAACTCAAGTATCTCCTTGTCTGAATATTTTCTACCAAGTTTTTCAAACCAGAACCGGTTCTTGTTCTTATAAAAACTTTGAATACTACACCTTACTTTACCATTGTATTTGAAGTAGTCGTAACTATCAGAGTTGAAGTGTCTTGAGATACCTAGGTATGTTTTATACACTTCATAACCGTCCACCTTACACAACCCCATAGACACACATAATATTTACTTCATTACTCTACCACCCCCTTCTTCTTTTGTCTATACTACACATCAAGGTATCATATAGGAAGTTTGGCGTGAGATGTTTTCTTCAGTAGATTCAATTCCATTGCTTCTACTTTCAATCTTTCTTTAAGAGGTTTCGAAATCAGTTTAGGAATAGATTCAATGTCTAGACTATTCTTTTCACAAAAATATACAATTGCATCAACGTATTTCATTCCATTACCGTTCTTGACAATGGCTTCAATCTCTTCTGCAAAAGTTCGACTACTATAGAATTTCTTTTCTATAATTTTATCGACACTTAACTCTTCAGGGCTTTGCATATTCTCTGAGTTTAGATTCCACGAACTCGCGGATGTACTGGACAAGTAACTTAATATACTTGGACTTATCGTATTCTTCATAGACTTCTACCTCCCCATTTTCACAGGTCATAATGATTACAAATTTTTTGACTATAAGACCCTTCATCTCATACAACATACAAGCATATGCTGCACACTGAACAAAGTAATCTTCAATCCATTCTCTTTTCTTAGGTTTGGCTGATGTTTTGAAGTCAATAACAGACAAGTCACCATCAAACTCAGCAATACAGTCAACAGAACCAGCAATACCTAGTTCTGTACTGTATAATGCAGTCTCTTGACATAGAATATTATCAATCCTATTCAGTTCAGGTTTGGCCTGTTTGAATAGGAACTGAGACAAGGGAAGAACATCAGAGAAAGTGTCTGAGTTGTTCAGATACTCCTCAATCAACGTATGTGCATCAGTACCACGATGGGTAGCCTTACGAGTAATGTTGTTGGCTTCTTGTTCACCAACCTTTGCTCTCCACTGTTTAAACTTGTCTTTGTTTCTCCAACTAATCACCGAAGTGATAGATGGCATTCTTACAAGTTCTTCAGTTCCAAATACTTTATAGTAACGAACTCCGTCAATACTCTCTCGTTCAATAGGAACGAAAGGAACATCCTGATGATTAAACATTACATACCAAGTTCAAGTTTAGCAATGATGTACTCCTTCACAAGACCACTTCTGCAGATATCCTCTGCGTTAAACTCAATTGTATCAAAGGATGGCATGTTCGTCAAGATTCTCATGAAGTCTGCGATACCATTCCGTTCGTTCTGTTTGGTAAGGTCAGACTGAGTTGCATCACCACAGAACATAATCTTAGAGTGTTCACCAATACGAGTAATCATCGAGTCCAGTTCATGGAAGTTCAGGTTCTGAAACTCGTCAACAATTACAATCACATTGTCCAGTGTAGTACCACGAATGAATGACGTGGACCAGAAAGAAATAGTACCTTGTGCCTTAAGATTGTTGTACAACATCTCAAAAGATGCATCATCAGGCATCTCAAACATATACTTCACCATATTCTTATAAGGAATCTGATAAAGAGATGACTTATCCTCATGATCGCCGGGAAGGAAACCAATCTCTCTGGTCGGTACAAGGGACCTGACAATGTAGATCTTCTCGTAGGGTGTCCTAGGGTCTAGGACTTCCATAAGGGCATTGTAGAGGGAGATAAAGGTCTTTCCTGTACCGGCACAACCATATGCAACAAGGTTCTGTTGACTTTTATACTTCTCAAAGAACAGTTCTTGATTCTCTGTAATCGGTTCCACCTTCTTGATATAATCAAGGTTGATTGGTTTCTTCCTCTTCATTGTCTTGTTGCTCATACCAAATGGTACTGGGTTGGTGTTACCAATACCCGTTTTCTTTTTTACTGGCATATGATGTTAATCGTAATGTTTTAGGGTACTACCTGGTTGTTGCTTGGCCTTTGTCATTACATCCTTCCATCCAGGATGTTTGGTATAGATCTTACTCAGGGGATCACCCATTTCAATACCTAAACATGGTGCATTATCTGGAGTGTAATACCTTGACCAGTCTGGATTGTCTTTACACCATTGAGACCAATCATGAACACTCATCCGCACTTCTTTAGTCTCACCAGTGTCTTTGTGTTTGACGGGATACGTTGCCACATTACCTCCATAATGTTTGTGTTGATATTTATTACCACTCCAGAGCTTCTGAAATGATGGGGAATTGTTCTTTGAAAATTTCCTTACATGAATTTGCAATATCCATGTGTTCTTTCTGTGTACCGTGTGCAGAACGAAGTTCGATGTAATGAATCCAACTGCGAACTGAACCAGTCATATACATTCTGGTTGGTGTTGCGAGTGGCAATACAAAGCGAGCACATTCCTTTGCGACACCAGCCTCCAACATCTGACTATAAAGATTAGATGCAGAACTGAATAGAGTAATCATCTGACGGTTGATCTTATCGACCACCTCAGGGTCAAGATCATCAATACTATTCTGACGGTTCTTATCATCCTGACGACGAAGTTCAGGGAGTTCAATCTCAGAGTTCAACAGATTAGTACTTGCATACCTTTGTGAAAATTCTTGAAAGGTGAAACTTCTATGACGCAATACTTGAGCTGCAATACCTCTCGTAGTCTCAATCTCCATAGACATAAATGCCTGTTCAAAGATAGACCAATGCTGATGTTTAATACAGTACTTCAAAAGACCTGCGAACTTCTCACTGTCCTGATTGTTTGGA
>Ga0222716_10001612_pt1 | contig 18819 bp, 20 predicted proteins | sample C33_13DmetaG_FD_165044 | JGI IMG/M metagenome (GOLD analysis project Ga0222716, IMG submission 165044) | Estuarine water microbial communities from San Francisco Bay, California, United States - C33_13D | ecosystem: Environmental > Aquatic > Marine > Unclassified | place: USA: California... | reverse complement strand
ATTTCTGATAAAATTGAAAGATTGATATATATATATATATATTCCAAGATATTATACTGGACATTGGGCTTTAGGCTTGTGTACGGTTGTTTCATCAGTTATTGTAAATGTTCACGCGTAATCTATGAACTTGATAATAAACATTCGTGAAAAAATAAATTTTTTTTTATTTTTCTAATTCAATGAATAAAACACTTTTTAACAAAATAGAAAACATTTTGAATGTGATCACGAGACATCCCGAACATACTTTTTGGATCATCACACTTTTACATTATAATCTTTCTCTCATCATTTTTTTACAGATCTTTTTATTTCCAGCAAAAAGATTTGAATTTAAATTTGGAGTATTCTTCTGGAGTTTGATGATGTTCGGGAACATTCTTTTTAATGGTAGTTTTTTTATAAGATTAGAAAAACATCTTCTGAGAGAAAGATCGTGGTCGGGCATTTATGAAATATTACCATATTGTAATATTTCAAAAACTGAAAAAAATATTCGCAGAGTATTCAATTATACTTCGCTTATCACATATTATGTAATTCTTGGAAAAATTTATTTATAAGACTTTCTTTTAGTTCTTTTTTTATATTTTCTCTTCTTTTTTTTGTATTTTCTTTTAGATCTCTTTTTTTTACCTAACCCAGAAGGTGGCTTAGAAGTATCTTTATTTTCTTCCTTTTTTCTATTCCACTGCCACCATTTTTTTTTTTCAAGTTTTGTAACTCGTTTATCTAATTTTTTTAAATATCCGAAAATATTTATTATCTGCGCTCTTCTAATTTCGTTTATTTTTATTTCTGGAAATGTTTCTGGAAATGTTTCTGGAAATGTTTCTTTAGAATGTGATCGCTGCGATGGTGATTCACCATTATTGGGCATCTTAATATATACAGAGAAAATAAAAATCTCGTTATATATTAAGATGCCCACCAAAAAAAGAAATAAATTAAAAAAACGTAACACTAGGAAAAATATATATAAAACTCTTATTCCCAATATTATTGACATAAATGGATACTCTGTTCTATTATTACCCATTAAAGGTTCTAAAGTCATTCGCGTTGAAGGTCTCATGTTTGGTGGTAATATTGTAGAACATAAGAATAATGCCGGTATTTCACATCTTTTAGAACACGCGCTCATGGAAGGTTGGGAAAAATGCAAAAAAAAACATTGCACCTTTTTTTGGGAAAAATATGGAACTTTCTCTAATGCTTACACCGAAGATACTTATTTACATTTTTGGAAACAAGGTTTAGCTACTCATTCAGATCTTATTTTAGATTATATTGTGTCATTAATCACCAATCCACAATTAACAAAAAAAATGATAGATAAAGAAAGACACGCTGTTCGCAATGAACTAAATACTTATTTGAATAATCCAAATTGGAAATTATATGATGTTTTATATAAAAATTTCTATAATATTGAAGGTATTCAATATAGTCAGGATTATTCTCGGCAATTACAAGTATTAAAATCATTAAACAAAAATAATATTTCAACTTTTTTTAAAGAATATTTCAATCAAAAACGTATCCTATTTGTCATTACCGGAAAATTTGAAAAAAATACAATGATCAAATCATTAAAACAAAAATTAAAAACACATTCTCCACCAAAACCTATATGCTTCAATCAATGTTTTTCTTACAAGAAAAAAGTACTTTTTGTCCAAAATAAAAAAGCAAAAAATACCAATATTAAAATATATTTCCCAATCTCCATCCATAGAGGTGATAAAGATTTCCCATATTTATCCGCTCTGTCTCAAATTATTGGTGGTGATTTCTCTTCCATATTAATGACTGAATTGCGCGTGAAAAACGAACTTGTATATGGTGCTAAATGCAATTTTTTTACAAATTTTTGCGGTTCAGGCTGTGAAATCGCTATTTCCACACTTGATAAAAACATCATAAAAGTATTACATATGGTGTTCAAATTAATCAATAAATATAAAAAAACAAAAGTTCCCAAAAATAAATTAACAAATGTTAAAAATAAAAATTTAATAAGTTTTTATGAAAGAAATTTTAATAATACCAATAAACTAAGTTATTTCTTTAAATTTCAATTCTTATTTCAATTACACAAAAAACACAAGAAAATTTATTCCTATAATGAATATGCAAATATCATTAAAAATATGTCTCTTAAAAAGGTTCAAGAATTATTCAATAAAATTTTTAATACCGAACAATGTTTAATTGGATATATCGGCAAAACGAAAGTCAATTTCACCGAAAAGGATTACTAAACTTGTGAATCCCATATGTCTTGCAAATTTATTTTATCATAAATTATTTGTATCTTTTCTTCTTCTGTTAAACAATGTGATTTAAAACAACATCTAAACGATTTACAATATTTACAACAACAACATAATTTTGATAAAACATTTCCCATTTAATTATTAATATATAATATTTTTATTTATTTAACTCTGAGAGAATAATTAAATTGAACTTAAATTTACAAATATTATATATTAATAAAAAATATATGAAACAATACGTAACATTACCCCAAAAATTAGCAAGAAAAATGGAAAATAATAACAATTGTCTAGCAGTCGGACCAGAAGTAAAAGGTTGGATCATTTTAAAAAATGGAGATGATGGATTTAATTCAGAAGAGAATGATAATAAACCATATTATTATCATCCTGAATTAAAATTGTATTGGAGACGCAACGTAATGGGTTGGGGTCCTCCTCTGCAACCATCTGAATCGGAACCAATCAACCAAACAAATAAGATTAGCAAGCTTCAAGTCATTACACCAAAGTGTTATAATAAAGATGAGGGGGAGACATTAACAGGTTTATGGCATCCCGTAACGATGATACGGGAAATTGACGATATGATCAAAACAATAAATCGTTTAGAACTTTGGGAATGGATTCGTGATCAAAATCCACCCGAAAGTAAAGGATATATGTTTTGGGATCACGAAAATGTAAAAGCTATCTCCGAAGGTCTTGAAAATAATAATCATTCTGGATTCTCATTCAGTATGTGTATGCGGCAAATTCAATTCATTGCTAAAAATAGCTGGGAAAGTTGGAATGAGCGAAATGCTCAGTGGAATGCAGAACGTGAGGCAAAGAAAGCGCTTGAAAAAATCAATCAAACTGATCCCGGTGCTCATCTTCCAAACTAAATATTATACGCAAAATATTTAAATATAATATTTGTGTATATTTAAATAATGTTTGAAGCCTGGCCTCCAACCAACGACCAAATACTTACTATTGCCTCCTCGGCTTTAAATAAATCTCAAAATAAAGATGTAAAAGTGTTAGTGTATTGGGAAAATGATCCAAATCTAATGATTTTTGATCCTATTATGTTTGCAAATACTGAATATATACGTAAAAAATATACACATAATGAAAGATCAGTTGAAGTTAGTATAGGAAAAATAGATTAATTTATAAAGGTTTTAACGACACTTGTTTTGATACATCTTTTAATACTTTCTTCATATTTTTTTCTATTTTCTCATCATCTCCGAGTAATTCATTCAATATTTTACAGCGTACTACAGATAAATTTTCGTTTTGTTCCCATTTTGGATGCGCTTTATCCCATTCTTGCAAAGCCAAATATTGTTTTTTTCGCATCTTTGATATAATATTATATGCTTTACCCTTTTTAGTTATATTATCCTCCTCCCATTGATTATTATCTCTGATAAATAGCTTACCTTCTTTTTTATTTGTACAATGAATTGGACGATCGCCCATTGGCATATCTTCCAATCCTTTTAAAACTACATTTGTTATACCATTTGTATAACCACTATTATAAGTATTCATAACATCCTCTAATGTATATTTTAAATTATCTATAAAATCTGTTAAATTTGTCGCCTCATTACAGTATTTATTCAAAAACAAATTTATTGAAATATTTGTCGTATTATTTGTAATATTTTGCACAGATTCTTTTTCTTGCATTTTTAATAAATTATTTTTTAAAATTTCATTTTTATTTTTTAATGTTTCATAACATTTTTTAACATGTCTTTTATATCCACTTTTTGTTTTAAATTTTTTCCCACATAAACATACATTAAAATTATTTGAATGCACCTTATCAACGTGTCGGTCTAAATTATATTTTTTTTTTGTCGTGTAATTACATTTGTCACATTTTAAAATTTTTTCAGACATTTTATATATAATATTGCGATTTTTTTAAATTATTTTTTCAAAAAACGGACACACTGAAAATGATTTTTTTTTAAACAGCGAAAAGTTGTTTGCCTAAATGTATTTATTTTTAATTTCCATAAAACGCTCCCACTGCAAAAAAATTGCTCGTGAGCACTTTTATGTATATAACCAAAATGTCTGTTTATTTACATTTCTTACCTTAATATGTTTGATTTTAATAATAAAAAAATCTGTGACGTTTTTCAGTGTGTCCATTTCAGGTGAGCAAATTTTTTTTTTAAATCAAAAAAGTTTTGAAAAAATATCAAACTTTTTTAAACGATATTGTCGTAACAACCCAATATAGCATTTCATCAAAACTTCGTTCAGTAAGAGCCTTTTTTTCAGTGATTTTTCAGATAATTTCAAAAAAAATCACTAAAAATTCGCCAAAAATGTTGCCTACATAAGCTGCCTACATATTTTTTTAAAAAAATGTTTTTGTTTTCCCTACAATATGAAGGTTTTGCTCAAAAAATAAAAAAAAAAAATTCTATTTCTGAAATTTTTTGTTTTACCCCCAGGACAAAAAAAAAAATCCTAAAAAACTTTTAAAAAAAATCTCTCAAACTTTCTTTGGCATACTTTCATTTATCTTTTAATTTCATACTTAAAGAATAAAATTTTTAACTATTTTTTAAATAATGTTATTAATATAAAATGTTCATAATATATATATATTAATGATCCTTGAAAATATACTTCATCATAGAAAAATATTACGAATTGCACGCGAATACCCAACTATTCTTTTTATTATTGTCATTACTATTATGTTTTTCGGTAATATGAATGAGGGGATAATACTTTTTTTTGCATTTTTAACATCCCGAATTCTTAATAAAATATTTAAAACAGGTTGTAGAAATATTATGGGAGATAAAAAATATCCTATTATTGGTATTGGAAAGAGACCACCTGTCGCGGTTTTTCAATTGTCCCAAGATGGTAAAATGTACAAAACATCAATAAATTCTTATGGTATGCCGTCTGGTCACTCACAGTTGGCTGGTTTATTTTCATCATATATTATTTTAAGAACATACTATAACTCCGCACTTCCACAAATACAAAAATTATCTATTTATTCATTAATGACATTTATTGGATTTTATGTAATGTATAGTCGTGTAAAAGAATATTGGCATACTATCCAACAAACTGTGGTTGGCGGTACAATCGGTGTGACATTGGGATATTTTACGCATAAATTATATGTAATTTACAAGTAAAATTAACGTTTTCTCTTGCTGCCTTTTCTCTTGCGGCGTTTTCTCTTACTACCTTTTCTCTTGCGGCGTTTTTTTCCTTTACCAACGGTTCTGGATAAAAAATTTCTCATAAATGTGGCTATTTTAATTTCACCGTCATAATCAACTTGTTGCGTTTTTGGAGATTTTCTTCGTTGCGTTTGTTTTCTTTTTTCTGCTGAACGACGTGCAGCTGCCCTTCTAGCTGCTTTTTTAGTAGCTGAATATCTTCGTTTGACACTTTTTCTTTTTGAACTTACTGGCATTATACTATACATTTAGAAATTAATCTTTAAAATACATACTTATAATTCCCAAACCAACGACAGTCAAAACAACGCCTAATAATATTTTCCAATCAAAATCCGGCGAATCATCAAAATATAAACTTGAATATAAATATATAAATATAGCGGATAAAGAAATCATAATCACTGGCCACGTTACATCGGATGCATAATATATGGAACGTGTAAAGAATATATTAAACGCATATACTGAAATGGCTAATAAAAATATGTAAAATAATGATTTATTGGGTATTTTTATAGGATCTCTACAGTCTTTTTCTAACATATAATGTAAAAATCCTAAAACACCCGCAAACATAGCTAAGTAAATAATCATCTCATCAACCTTAATCATATTTTTGTCCAATACATATTTTCTACCTAAATCAACAACACACACAAATATTATACCCAATATCGAATATCCGAACCATTTACTATATATATTTATCATTTATATATATAGTATAAAGCTAAAAATTTTTAGAAATTATATTAATACCAATTATAATTAAAATTAAGCCTAAAAATACATTCACATTAAAATTCGGCGATTTTTCAAAAAATATACTTGATATTAAATATATAAATACTATATTCAATGAAACAATCATAGCAACTAACGTAACATCTGGTGATAATTTCATTGAATGTGTGAATACTAATGAAAATGCATATCCAACAATCCCAAAGAAAATTAATAATGATAACATTTTCGTATTAAATTTTTTTGGAGATCTGCATTTTTTATCACAAAAAAAATGTAGCAAACCAAATAAACCTATTCCCATTGTTGAATATATAACCAACTCATTTGGTTTAATCATATTTTTATCTAAAATTATTTTTTTACTCAAATCTATTATTACAGCTATAAACATTGCAATAACAGCTAATATAAACCACGCCCCCTTAAAAACCATATATAATATAAACATATTATTAATCAACACGTTAAATTCTCTCGTATCCACCCCTTAATTTTATTATTAGTTGGTATCATTATTAATAATAAACCATCCATTAATTGCGTTTTATTTTCTTCATTTGTCTCATCATCCATCAACTTAAATGTATTAAAAATTATCGCCAATATCTTCTTATTATAAATAGAAGTAATATTTTGAAATACTTTATCTATATTTATAGCATTTTCATTATTGTTATCATTAAATAAATCAGGTGTTTCAAGACTTAATATATTTGTGTACATAGCTAATGTATGCTTAATAGAAATTTTATCAGTATTTTCATACGTCTCTTGCAGTTTTTTCAATCCTTTAATGGCGGTGTCTAATATTTTTGAATATATAATACAATTTTCTGGTTTATACCACATATAAAAACGACGAATAGCCTGAAATAAATAATATAAATCATCTTTATTATCTTTCATATACCAACGCCATATACCCTGATTCCAACATGGCTGTTGTATATGTAATAAATTATCCGAAATACTTAATTTAGTACCATTAGGACAATGTGATAATAATGCTAATTGAATCATTACTTGCAAAGGTTCTAAAATCATATCACTTTTTTCTTTAATATTAATAAATTTATCCATTTTATGGTAAGTATAGATAATAAAATTATTAAATAGACTTAAAAAAACAAACTTAAAAAAACAAACTTAATTTAATATGAAAGCAATGACTGAATCATTTATACAAATAGCGTTGCCCAACGATAAATCTGTATATGAGTTAATGAATTTAAATAAAGATGAAAAAATAAAAGCTATTGAAATAGGTATTTCAGCAATTAAATTAATTAACGAAAAACAGTTAAGATATGAAAATTCAGAATTTAATGATAAATTAAATGAAAACGAACAAAAATATAAAGCCATTATTCAAAATTTCAAACAAAAACTAAATAATAAGATAGAAGAAAATACTAAATTGCAAGAAAGATTTGTGTTAGAAAAAAAGAAAATGCATAAAGATATTGAGTCGAATATTGAATTGCAATTTGCACAATGCTTGAAGCATAAAGAAAATAGAATTGAATTTTTAACAGAACAAATTGCCGTTCATTCCCAACAATTAAACAGTATAAAAGAAACTTATTTCAATAATGAACGAGAAAGGACAGAATTATTGCATAAAAAACATCAAGAAGAAATGGATAAATTAAGAGAAAGATATACGGATGAAATGAAAGAAATTGTTAATAGAACGTGTAAATCTGAAGAAAATTCTTCTGTAAAAGGTAAGATTAGTGAAAATGCTATGTATCAAACATTAAATATGCTTTTTCCTAAAAATACAATTGAAGACACTCACTGTGAAGCAGGAAGAGGTGATTTTATTATGACAGATGCCGATAGTCATTCAATTATGCTTGAAAATAAAGATTATGGTAAAAATATTCCCAAAAAAGAAATAGAAAAGTTTAAAAGAGATTTAATAAACAATAGTGATATTTGGGGCGCCATTTTAATGTCAAACCGAACAGGTATCTGTAATAAAAAAGATTATCAGATTGAATTTATTGAAGGAAAAATAGCAATATATTTACATTTTACAAATAACAATCCAAATAAAATTAAAAATGCATATGATATTATGTTAGCTTTAAAAAATATTGATATTGATTTTTCCAATAAGGAATTGGTTGAAAAATTAATGGAAAATTCTTCCGAATTTAAAAGAAAGATTAATAAATCGCGAAAAGACTTAGACAAATTTTATAAATGTATGATTGAAAATATTTTAGATATTGAAAATCTAACTAAAAAAACATTTACAGAAATTAATATAAACCACTAAATATAAATATTTTTTATTTAGAATTATGTAAATAAAAAATATTGCGATATATATATGGATAATGATAAATATATATTTAAAATAATTACTATGGGTGATGCAAATTCAGGAAAAACATTTTTAGTTAATCGTATATGTAATACAAGAGAAGATTTGACTTATATGCCCACAGTTGGAATAGAATTTAATTCTATAAATATGGAATATGATGGTAAAAATATTAAATTACAATTATGGGATACTGCTGGACAAGAATGTTTTGCACCGATTGTTAGAAATTATTATAAAAATATCGTGGGTATTTTTTTTGTCATTGATTTGACTTCAAATAATTCTATAAAAAATATTGATTTTTGGTTAAATGAATTCTATTCTTATCGGGCTGAAGATTGTGAAACAATTATTATTGCATTGGGTAATAAAATTGATTGTAACGATAGAATTATTTCTTATGATGAAATATCACAAATTTTTAAAAATAAAAACATTGATTATTTTGAAATTTCGGCAAAAAAAAATAAAAATATAAATAAATTTGTTGATTTTTTTTTAAATAAAGTTATGAATACTTTTGATATTGATAACCATAAAGGAATATATTTAAGAAATTTATCCAATAAAATGATTGTTAAAAACAGAGAGTCATGTTCATATTTATGCAACGATGAACAAAATTGCTGTTCTATTTCTTAATTATTATTATATACTTGTTCAACTATTAATGAAAATGACCAATTATTTTCATTCATATCAATCTCATTTCCACGTTCATTTAATAATCGGATTTTAAATTTGCGCAATGTAATTGGTCCAAAATATTCTCGTTTTTCTTGCGAGGCTTCAACACGTCTTTCTGTTGTATATTGTACTGCTGGAGATGCCGTTGTATTGAATCTAAGTTGTACTGTTGCCAAATGATTGGGAATAATAGGACTTTTATACTGTTTTTTTTTTGGAACAGATAAAGCATTTCTAATATTTTCTATGGTATAACGTTGTGCAGCTGTTAAATTATCAATGGAATCGGGATTTCTTCGTTTTTTACCACAATTTCCAGGTGGTGGATCTGGTTCAACATAACATTTATTAGTTTCATCAACCTTTCCACTAAAAACGTCAGGCTGCATTGTTGTTTTTACAAAATAAGAAGGCATATTAAATGTTGCTGCGTTATTTTCATAAACAATCAAACTATCCGGCGCTTTATTATTTGAAAATTCATCCAATGAAATATACACATATTTATTGCCTTTTAATTCCAATTTAGCTGTTCCAACTTTTGTTTGAGATGCTCCCAATCCTAATAAAGTTTTTCTAAATCCTAATAACCAACCCAAATTATAATTAACTTTTGTTCCCTGTCCAGCAGGGCCACATACATCATTGGATTCTTCACGATGCCAAAAAATAGTCATTGATTTGTTAGAATTATTTGTAACAACTATATTATGACTTCCTCTATAACTAAACACTAAATCATTATTATCCAATGAACTTTCATTTACAGCAGCATTTAATTTTGTGATTAAGTTTATATCAGAACCAAACGTATCATTATAATGATAAGTACCTTCAGGTATAGTTATTTTTACAATATCTTCATTTGCTTTTTTAACATAAAAAATATTGGTTCCTTCGCTTTCTGAAAAAACATCCCATGAATGGGGTAATTCTATATTTTTTATAGTAATACTAACAACATTTTTAATTGGTTCACTTAAATTTACTGTAAAATTACCCGGTCTATCAAATAAAGAAATATCATTTTCTACACATTTTTTTGATGTAAATATATTACCATTATAATCTAATCCAAGAATTCTATCACCATCATCCGAAATAACAATGTTTGAGTTGGTAACACCTGTTAACGTGGAAGGTGCATTCCAAACAGAGCCACCATTTTCCGAAAATATTAGTGAATTAGTAGTATTATCCCAAACAGCAACTTTTAACCCATCCAATGAACAAGTAATTGAATTCCAAGCCCCCGTTATTTCCGTTACTTTTGACCAATTTGTTCCCGAATCAAAAGAGCGCCATATATAATCATGATTATCTGCTATTATAAATACTTTTGTACCATAAAAATTGGTGACAATTTGTTTCCATTCATAATCTATTAATTCAGTATTTGTAGTATAATCCCACTTAGATACATTAATAATATCCCAACGGAGACCATTATTTATTGATTTTACAATATAATATTTACTATTTTTTTCATATATCCCATATACCTTTTCACCATCTCCTGTTATTTCTATATCTATCCAATTTTGATCCATATCCAGAGGGTGACTACTATTATTTGGATCTATAATTTGTACATTTGATAAATCTATCCAAGTAGATGCATAATCATCTGAATAACATACACCCCCCTTTCTAAAATTGATTACTTTATCAGAAACATAAGATGTATCAATTGTATATACTATTTGATTTGATCCTATATTATGATTAATATCAATTCCAGTATTTAAAAATGGTGATGAATTGCTTGTATTTAAAAATGTGACAGTTTTTGACTGACTTAAATTATTTGAATCTGTTGCTCTTGCTGTGAAACTATAATTAAATTTATCATAAGTTGAACCACTATTTGTTAATGTTACAACTCCGTTGTTGTCAACAGATAATAATGATGCATCTGTTCCTGATATTGAATAATTATTTATTTCAACAGTTGAACTAATGGGATATTGTGAATTGGGATATAACGATGTATCTATAAATCTAGCATAAGCATTTTTATTAGTAGGATTAGTATAGTCTTTATGAACAAAATAAAAAGTAAAAGTACCTGAAAAAGGAAAATCTCCAGATCCATTTCCTCTCACGTTTGGTTGGTTATGTTGTTCGCTAGAATCAAGGTCGGTTGTTCCTCCTGTTCCACCATAAAAATATAAATATAACCAAGTATTATCTGCCTCATATGGATGTCCGGCTCTGCCACTAGTAGAACCGTCCCAATCATCATCTCTTGTAATTTCATATAATTTATCTTGATAAATAATATTCCAATTATTAGCCAACTCGCTTTGGAGTGCCGTTCCAGTAGAAGTAAATTCGCCTGAACTTTCCAACACAGAACGCCCCATTGCTAATCTTTGACCACTGTACTGATCAATCACAACATTTTCTATTTTAAAACCAATTGTACTACCGCTACGAGATCCTACATTTACAGTAGCAGCTATTAAGTCATCCATATTTCTAATATCCGTAGTTTCATTACCAGTTGCTGTAATAGTATATACTGATGATCCATTTGAAGAACTATTGGTAATATTACTTCCACTTGAACTAGAAGTAATTGTCGGTGCATTAACATCAGTGTTAATAATAGAAAATGTTATTGAACTTGAATAAACATTTTCATCAACAGTCATTATTGCATTGAAACTATAATTTGACCGAGTTGTATAATCTGGATTACCTATCAATGTTATTTCTCCAGTGTTTTCATTTATAGATAATAATGATGCATTTGTTCCTGTTATTGAATAACTTAATTGTTTATTTTCAGGTTCACGTGTTACAAATAATTTTTTTCCTGTAAAATCTGATGTTATGGCATTCCAATTTCCGGATATATCTGAATTTGATAAATCATTATTTGTTAAATAATTTACATTGCTTCTATTCCAAGTATTATCATTACCACTTTTAATAGAATACCATATATAATTTTTATTACATACAGCTATATAATCACCTGTGTAATTCATAGTAATATCTTTCCATTCTTGATTAATGTCATCTTCCGAAATATTATTATTAAAACTAATATCCACCCAATCAAAAATTATTTTATCATCGGCCTTGTTACCAGATACATCAATATCTAATTTATATAAATCTGTACCCGAATTTCCAGCGATTAACAATCTACCAACATTATTAGAAGCGACAACAGAAAACTTATTGGAAACACTTGTCCCACCTTCATAATATTCAAGTGTATCTGGGCAACGGATACACGAAATGGGGTCAGCAATAGTCCGATATTGGCTATCAATATTAATTGTTTTGGGAATTATTGTTTTTAATAATGGATTTTTATAGTCTTTGGGTATAGTTGGGGGTGTTCCTTTAAATGTAGTGCGATCCCAAATTGGCATTGCAAAATTATTTGTCGCCAATATTTTTTCATTGTCATCCATAAAATCACCCTCCAATAATGATTTTTCATTCTCTTCTTCATCTTCATAATAATTTGTTTTATATTCCTCTTTTTTATATTCTCGCAATCGTTGTGCGATTTCATCAAAAAAATATATATATCCATCTCTAGCATCTTCTGCAAGTTTTAATGCTTGTTCATACTTTTCTGAAAGATCTTCTGTATCTATATTATCTTCAATATATTCGGCAAATACAGCATTTGTATTTAATAATTCATTTAAAATTCGTGTAAATTCTTTACTATTATCACCAGTAGACCATTTATTCCAATTATTTAAATATTCATTACCATCATATGGGTTAAAATGTATTTTAAATATTGTGTCATTTCTATTTAAATTTAAGTTTTTTTCACGATCACCATCATAATCATTCAAGTATAAAATATTATTTACCTTTATATTGTATTCATCATCTTGATACTTTTCTTCAAATTGGTCTTTCATTGCTTGTATTTTTTTTACTATTTTTTCATTTGTTAAAGGTAATTCTCCACCAATTCCTATAATATTTATTAATTCTTCTGTACTATAACTTGATATATCAAAATCAACATTAGTAGACATTTATATAAAACTGTTATATATTTTTTATATTATAATCAAGATATTAATAAATTGATTTTAATTATTATAAATTATTTGAAATAAAGAATTACTATAAAATGGAAAAATCTTGTCAAATTTGTTATGAAGATTTCGGAACAAAAAATAAACAAAAAATAGATTGTTCATATTGTGATGTGAAATGTTGTGTGGGTTGCATAAAAACACATATATTGTCATTGCCAAACGAACCGACTTGTCCTGCTTGTAAAAATATTTGGAAAATGCAATTTTGTAGTTTTTATTTAACTAAAAAATTTATGAATAATGAGTATAAAAATAGTAGAATAGAATTTATGTTTCAAACAGAACAAAACAAAGTATCCAACACTTTAAAAGATGTTAAAAATTTAATTGAATCAGAATCTTATAATCAAAAAATTAGAGAAAGTAAAAATGAAGTGAAAGAATTACAAGTACTTTTAAAGGAAAAGGTAGTTGCTTTACGTGATATGCGCGAAAAACAAAAAAATCTAAAAAAACCCAACTATACCAAAAACAATGAATATAAAATGAAATGTCCAAATGATCAGTGCAATGGATTTTTAAAAAATGATTATATTTGTATTCTATGCGAAACAAAATATTGTAGTGATTGTTTAGAACGTATTGGAATTAAAACCCATAATGGTGAAAGTAAAACACAACAACATCAATGTAAACCCGATCTTGTTGCTACTGTAACTATGATTCAAAAAGAAAGTAAGCCCTGTCCGGGTTGTTCAGAACTTATTTCTAAAATCAATGGTTGCGATCAAATGTGGTGTATTAAATGTCGTATTACATTTAGTTGGGACACAGGCGATATTGATTATAGTAAAAATCACAATCCTCATTACATTGAATGGCGAAAACAAAATGGTAGAGCAATTACTAGACAACCAGGAGAAATATTATGTGGTGGACTTCCCGATTATAAAATATTAAAATCATTTTTGGATAGAGCTATATTAACTACCGAACAGTGGGCTGACATTCTAATTACATTTCACAAAATACCAGAATTTTTTCGAAATAATAAAAAAATGATAAATCTTCCAATATTTAAAAATACAATCAATCAACAAAGATTCTTTAAATGGTTTTGTGATATTTCTCATAGTATTGAACATTTCAGAACAGGATGGCTTGATTGGTATAGAGAAGATGCTTTAAAAGAAGATATTACAAGAGATATCCGTATAAAATTTATTCGTAAACAAATAAATGAAGAGACATTTAAAAAAAATATTTATAAATTGACTATGAAAAATAAAAAAAATATGGAAATTCTTCATGTTTTTGAAATTTGTTATGTTGTTAGTGTTGAACAATTTAATGAAATATTTAAAATTATTTTGAAACTTAATGATGATCCTTGTACTAAATATAAAAATGATTATTATAAAGAAATAGTAAAACAAATAGGAAAAAAACAAACACTTTATAACTTACAAAATTATAGAGCGAACATGTGGTTGAAATTTTATCCAAGAATTGTTGAATGTATTGAAAATTTAGAAAATATATTATCATTTTGTAATCACCAATTGTATGAGATAGCACAAAAATATAAAACTGTGACACCATTTATTGGGAATGATTTCAGAATTTTCTCCTGGACTATTAAAAATAATTGGAAAGTATACCCATTTCAAAATAAGAAATTTACATTGCAAACAATCCACAGGACACCTGGAGGACATTGGGAACAATGGCAAAATGACAAGATACCTATTAAAGAAATATTTGATGAAAATACATTTGAAAAAAAAATTAAAATTGGACCAGATGGGACTTGGGAAATATTAAACCCACCATATGTACCAACATCGCCACAATACGCGCCACAAATTGCAGCCGGTCCAGGTGGTATTATAGTTTAAAACAATTGTTTAAAAAATCTCAAAATATTACAAATTTTATGTTCATCTTTTTGAAAACCAGTACAAATATGTCCTTTTTCAAGTTTACCACATACTTTACATTTTTTTTTCTCCGTTGGTTTATCGGGAGGTTTTTCCCGTGTTTCATTTTTACAACTACGCGAATTATGTCCATGATGACCACATTTTGCACATTGAACTGGTTTTCTTTTCTTTTTTTTATATATCATACCAAATCTATCGTGAGGTATGATAATAACACCGTGACCACGCTTAAAATGGCGTGATCCTTTAAACAATATATGTTCTATCCCTTCAATCATAGTAGAATTCATTTCCAATAATTGTGTTCTATCTATTCTATAATTACTTTTATACACTATGCGATTATAATCATCATTTTTATATATTTTTGTACGATTTTCAGACAAAGATATGTATTTAATCTTTCCAATTCCCATAATTTTATTTGTCGTGTTATTCATTTCAATAATATAAATAGAAGATCCATATGGAACTTTATCAGGAATCTGTTTATCTAAGCCGTAAATACAACCATTCCATTTATTTTCATTCCGCCATTGTTGGTTCTCTTTCCACGTATCAGAATTAAAACGCACTGTACCAATTTGGATCATAATTAAATGATTTTAAATAATGATTCTGAGAGAATTTTCAATTTAATTTTTAATATTTTTAAGTAATTCATAAAGCGAAACAATAGAAACCCCGGTTGCACCATTGATTGTACTATCATTTAAATTGAACGATACACCTGCTATATCTACGTGCAACCAATTCGTTTTTTTAGGTATAAAATTACTTAAAAATACACCAGCCAAAATGGAACAGAAGATGCTTTTCCAACATTTTTAATATCAGCAACCGCCGAATTTAAATATTTATTATACTCTTTCCACATTGGCAATTGCCATATTTTTTCATTTGTTAATTCACCTATTTTTTCATATTTTTTCAATAATTTATCATTATTACCCATTATAACAATTGACATTTGATTAAAAATAGATCCTGCTTGCCCAGTTAATGTCGCAACATCAATCACGCAACAAGGTTTGAAATTTTCTGCATATGATAAAGCATCCGCCATAATCAAACGCCCTTCCGCATCCGTATCCATTATTTCAACAGTTTTTTTACTATAACTTGTAATAATATCACCCGGTCTCGTTGCCTTTGACCCTACCATATTTTCAACTAACGGAATTAAACCTATGACATTACGTTTTAATTTATTTAAGGCACATAATCGTAATAATGAAAACACAACACTTGCTCCAGTCATATCTGTTTTCATATCGTGAAAATCATAACGCTTTAAATTTATCCCACCAGTATCAAAAGTTACTCCTTTTCCAACCAATGCAATTGGTTTTTGATTTTTTTTTGGCATCCATTTAACGATCAACATATAAGGTTTATTTAAACTTCCTTTATTTACTGCCAATATCAAATTCAACCCTTTCTTTTTCAATTGATTTTCATCCATTACATCTAATTTTAATTTTTGATGGTTTTCTTTTACAAATTTTACAAAGTTTGTTGAATTCATAATATTACCAGGTTCATTTACCATATCTCTCATATCATTAATAATATGCGCTTCTTTTATTGAATTTAATATAACCGACTTTAATTTATTCACAGCACAGAAATGGATACTTTTTTTTAGTGCGTTTTTTTTTGTTTTATGTTTATCAAATTTATACATATAGTATACAACTCTCAGAACTTGGTGTCTTATGAACTCTTCAATAGGTATAAGTAAAAATTGTACGTTTATAATTTTATTATCATCACGAATCAATCCACAAATTTTTTTCAATATGTTATCAATATCCGTAAAAGAACATTTTTTTTCATTAATTTTTCCTATCACAAATAATTTGTCCTTTATAAATAATTTTGTAAATTTATTGGTTTCACCTTTAAAATAAGCATAAAATTTTGCAGGAAATTTAAATTTAAATTTCTTTTCTAGTTTTTTAATATTTTTATCAAAATCTGTACAAGATATATATACATATGTATCTATCTTACTATTATTTGTAATAGAATTTGTGTAATGAAACATATAAATACTATGAATATTAATTTTTATAAAAATTATTAAATGCAAAATAAATTTCTTTTACTATTTGTGTATACCAGGGTTGAAATTTATCCATATGCTTTGGTAAATTCTCCAATTTTATCCATTTTAATTTATCCTTTTCATATAAACCATTTTTGGCTAATTTTTCGGGATGTGATTTTGCTATTTTGTCAAATTTTTTTTTAAATCTTTTTGGAAGTGTTTTATCATAAGAAATATTCACAATATATAAACAATAAGTTTTTGTTTTAATTTTATAAAATGTTTTCTTTTCTATTAATTCTTTAATATCTTTTTGTGTTCCTAAAAAACCATCAGATTCTTCCCAACCTTCTCTAATGGCTGTTTGTTTTTTTGATTCATTCTTTTCTGTTGTACCACCAAAATCACGCCAATCAATCTTCTTTTTATTTTTTTTTTGATATTCTCGTGAAAATAAAAAATAAAAATAACCTTTATAAAAAGCAACAGGTAAAATTCCAGCACCCATATATGATAATTAAATATTTTATTTTTATATAGTATAATGAAAGACATACAAAAAAGATTTTTATTATTTTTATTATTATGCATTCCAATTCGTATAATATTTGTTTTGGTTGCAAAGACTATAAATAAAAAATATTTACCATATTGTGGATATATTGGTTTAATAATATCAATTGGTTTTGCTTATATTTATATATTTAATAAAAGGAAAACTGGTAATGAAACATTTGGTAAGAAAATATGGTGGAATAGTTTAAGACCAATACATTCTTTAATATATTTAATATTTGCTTATTTGGCTATAAATAAGAAAAAAACAGCATATATCCCTTTACTATTTGATGTAATTATTGGATTAATATCATTTTTAATTTACCATTATAGCATTGGTTCATTTATAAAATTATGGTAAAATCTCTTGAAATCTATCATTATTCGTTTCAAAAATTTCCCGAATAGTATCACAATTTACATTTTCTTCGTTTTCTTCTTTCCAATATAAATATAATGGTGCGGCCGGTGGTGTTATTTTAAAAACCACGCCAATTATTTTTCTAAGAATATAATTATTATTTAAAATTATTACACTTTTTCTTAAATATTGCGGTCTCATCTTTTTAAGTTTTTTTATAAATTTTTCTAATTGAAAACCGTTTGAAAATGATGGGTTGCTAACTTCGCAAATATCAAATAATAAATAAAAATTTTTTTTTTTGTCATAGAATTTTAACCAAGCATTGAAAAAGTTTGCCAATGACTCTCTTTCAACATCACCTTTCAAAATTATTTTTATGATTGGAAAATCTTTATCGTCTATTGTATAGAAATCCATTATATTATTCTTTTTTTATTTTTTGATTTTTTTTTCGCATATTATTTAATTCCAATTTTAATATATCCTGATTTTTTTTTAAATTATTAATTTTTTCTTTTAATTTATTTTTTTCTATTTCATCTAACTCATTTTTTAAAAGAATTTTTGTATGATTTAAAAAAGACATATATTC